>Ga0335077_10001374_pt1 | contig 28806 bp, 29 predicted proteins | sample Lox_Sample_31_FD_207151 | JGI IMG/M metagenome (GOLD analysis project Ga0335077, IMG submission 207151) | Soil microbial communities from Loxahatchee National Wildlife Refuge, Florida, United States - Lox_Sample_3.1 | ecosystem: Environmental > Terrestrial > Soil > Wetlands | place: USA... | reverse complement strand
TCCGGAGAAACGCGCCGTGCTCCTGACCGCGCTGCACTTCGTGCAGGAGGAGTGCGGCGGCTGGGTGCCGAAGGCCGCCGTCCCGGAGCTGGCCGCGCTCCTCGAGATCCCGGAGATCGACGTGTGGGACGTGATCTCCTTCTACTCGATGTTCTATGCGGAGCCCGTGGGCCGTTACCACCTCCAGGTGTGCACCAATCTTCCGTGTTGTGTCCGGGGCGCGCGGGGGGTGGTGCGCGCGCTCGAGCGTGCGCTGGACCTCCGGCCGGGCGAGCGCACCGAGGACGGGATGTTCTCGCTCCGCGAGGTCGAGTGTCTCGGCTCGTGCGGGACGGCTCCCGTGCTCCAGGTGAACAACCGCCGCTACGACGAGGGGCTGGCGCCCGGCGACGTCGACGGCCTCGTCGCGCGCTTGCGCGCGGAAGCGTCGGCGTCGACGCAGGAGAAATCCTGATGCCCGAATTGCGCCTGCTCTTGCCACCGCCCGGGGAGAACTGGTCGCGCATCGCCGACTACCGGGCCCATGGCGGCTACGCGGCCGCCGAGAAGGCGCTTCGGGAGATGAAGCCCGAGGCGATCGTCCAGATGGTGAAGGACTCGGGTCTCCGTGGCCGGGGCGGCGCCGGGTTCCTGGCTGGCGTGAAGTGGGGGTTCCTGCCCAAGGATGGCCGCCACCCGCGCTACATCGCCTGCAACGCCGACGAGAGCGAGCCCGCCACCTTCAAGGACCGGCAGATCCTGGAGCTGAATCCGCACAAGCTCATCGAGGGATTGTTGATCGCGGCCTGGGCCAACGCCATCGACGTCGCCTACGTGTACATGCGCGCCGAGTACCGCGGCTCGTTCGACAACTTGAACGCCGCCATCAACGAGGCGTACGAGGCCGGCTATCTCGGCAAGAACGTGCTCGGCGCCGGCATGGACTTCGACATCCACGTGCATCGCGGCGCGGGCGCCTACATCTGCGGCGAGGAGACGGGCCTCTTGGAGTCCCTCGAGGGCCGCAAGGGGCAGCCCCGCAAGCGTCCGCCGTTCCCCGCCGTCTCCGGACTCTGGCGACGCCCGACCGTGGTGAACAACGTGGAGACGATCTCCCACGTGCCGCACATCGTCCTGCACGGCGCCGAGTGGTTCAAGGCGATCGGCGTGGCCAAGAGCAGCGGCACGACCATCTTCGGCGTGAGCGGCGACGTGGTCCGCCCCGGCACCTACGAGCTCCCGCTGGGCACGCCGCTGCGCGAGCTGATCTTCGACTACGCCGGGGGCCTCCCGGAGAGCCGAACGCTCAAGGCGGTCATTCCCGGCGGAGTGTCAATGCCCGTCCTGACGGCCGAGCTGGCCATGCAGGTCACGATGGACCACGAGGCGCTCGCCGCGGCGGGATCGATGCTCGGGACCGGCGGCATCGTCGTCCTCGACGAGAGGCAATGCATGGTCCGCGCCGCGCTGGTGATCGCGCGCTTCTTCCGTCACGAGTCGTGCGGGCAGTGCACGCAGTGCCGCGAGGGGACGGGCTGGCTCCACAAGCTGCTGCTCTCGCTGGAGGCCGGCACCGGCACCGCGGCCGACCTGGAGACGATCGACGAGGTGACGCGGTTCATGGATGGCCACACCATCTGCGCCCTCTCCGACGCGGCGGCCTGGGGCACCGGCTGGTTCCTCCGGCGCTTCCGGCCGGAGTTCGAGGATCACGTGGCTCGCGCCGGATGCCCGCTCGCCGGAACGTCGTTCGAGGTGTGATGATGGGTGCCACCGGAGCGGCCGGCGCGGGCGCCGGGAGCGCGGCCGCCAGCGCGCGAGGAATCCAGCGCGACGAGGTCGTGGCCCTGTTCGGCACGCCCGACCAGACGGCCGGCAGCGTCAACGAGCCGGAGCTCCAGGTCGAGCACGGCTTCGAGTTCAACGAGAAGTGGGTGTACGACCGGCCGCGCCGCGAGCCCACCCGGCCGCGCGCGCGCGTGATCTACTGGCAGCGTTACGACTTCGTCGGATGCGTGCGCATCGAGCCAGATGGCCGGGTGGTTCCGGAGAATCCGTCCGACCTGCGGCAGCGTCGCCGAGACGGGCACGCCTGAGCGAGGGCGCCTGGGGGGCGGACCCTCGGTCCGTCCCGCGCTCGACCTGACCAGAGCCTCAGCCGAAGGTCAGGAAGGACTGGCGAGCGAAGTCGAGCGCCAGGTGGGGAAAGATCCCGAACAGGATCGTCCCGAGCATCAGCAGCGCGACGCAGATCATCAGGTAGGGCCGCGGCTCGATCGCGGGCGCCTCTTTCGCGGGCTCGCGCATGAACATCTCCACGTTGACCCGCAGGTAGTAGTATCCGGAGACCACGCCGTTCAACATCAGCAGGACGGCGAGACCGACCGACCCGGCGTCGATCAGGGCGTCGACGATATAGAGCTTCGCGGCGAACCCGGCCAGGGGGGGAATGCCCATCAGGGAGAATAGGAAGAGCATCATCGCGGCGGCCAGCCCGGGCCGGCGCCTGGCGAGGCCCGCGTAGTCGGACATCAGCTCGTTCGGGTCTCCCTTCGCTCCGACGGCCATTACCACCGCGAACGCTCCGAGGTTCATGAAGGCATAGGCGAGGAGGTAGAAGAGGGCCGCCGCGCCGCCGCGCGGTGTGCCGGCGGCGAGGGCGGCGGCCAGGTAGCCGGCGTGCGCGATGCTCGAATAGGCGAGCATCCGCTTGATGTTGTTCTGCGCGATCGCGACGACGTTGCCGAGCGTCATGGTCAGCGCCGAGACCCACCACAGCACCACCGTCCAGTCGGCCTGGAGCGGCGCCAGCGTCAGCACGAAGAATCGCGCCGCCGCGATGACCGCCGCGGCCTTGATCCCGACCGTCATCAGCGCCGTGACGACCGTCGGCGATCCCTGGTAGACGTCGGGCGCCCAGTAATGAAAGGGCGCCATGCTGGCCTTGAAACCGAGCGCCACGACCAGGAGGGCCAGCGCCCCCAGCACCGCCACGCCCCGGGCCGCGGGAAGCGCCGTCGTGATCCCCGCGTACGAGGTCGCGCCGGTCGCGCCCCAGAACAGCGCGATCCCGTAAAGCAGGAATGCCGTCGCGAAGGCGCCGAGCACGAAGTACTTGAGGGAGGCTTCGCCGGAGCGCGGATCGCGGCGGTGGATGCCGGCGAGCACGTACGCGGGGAACGACATCAGCTCGATCCCCAGGAACAACACGATCAGGTCCCGAGCGCCACCCATGATCATCATGCCGCCCAGCGTGAAGTGCATCAGCGGGTAGAACTCTCTCGTCCGGACCCCGATCACGGGAAGGTAGTTGCGCGCCATCATGAGCGTCAGCCAGACGGACATCCCGCAGAGCACGTTGGCGAACAGCGCGATCCCGTCGAGCGCAAGCGTGCCGCCGAAGGCATCGGAATCCGGATTCCAGAAGATCATGCTCGCGAGGACTCCCCCCGCGACGCCGAGAATCGAGAGCCAGAGCGGCGTGTCGGCGTCCTCCGGATCGCCGAGGAACGCCTCGTAGAGCAGGATCCCCATCGCGAAGAGCATCACCACCGAGAACGGGGCGATGGCCTGCCACTCCGCCGCGCCGAAGCTTGGACCGATCATCGGTGGTGTCGGGCCGGCACCAGGGCGGCCAGCTCCGCCGGCTTCCCTGGCCTCGTCACGTAGCGGGTCGCCCCGGCCTTCTCGAGGCGGGTCAGCAGCTGATCGACGGTCGGCTCGATGCGATCGAGGAAGAACCGCGGGTAGATGCCAATCACGAGCGTCAGCGCAAGGATTGGCGCCAGCGCGGCCACCTCGCGGCGGTTCACGTCGAGCAGGCGCTCGTTCTTCGGGTTGGTGAGCGGCCCGAAGACGATGTGCTTGTACATGGTGAGGAGATAGGCGGCGCCCAGCACGACGCCCGTTGTCGCAATCGCGGCCGCCCACGGATGGGCGTGGAAGGCGCCCATCAGGACAAGGAATTCCCCGACGAACCCATTCGTCCCCGGCAGCCCGATCGACCCGAGCATCACCACCAAGAAGATGCTCGACCAGATGGGGGCCACCGCCCAGATCCCCCCGTAGTACGAGATTTCACGGGTATGGGTCCGGTCGTGCATGAGGCCGACCAGGAGGAAGAGCCCGCTGGTGGAAATCCCATGGTTGACCATCTGCAGGACCCCGCCGGAGAGTCCGACGGGGTTGAACGCGTAGATCCCCAGCATGATGAAGCCCATGTGGCTGACGGACGAGTAGGCGATCAGCCGTTTCATGTCCGGCTGCGGGAAGGCCACCATCGCCCCGTAGACGATGCCCACCACCGACAGGCCGACGATCACCGGGAAGGCGTCCTGGGCAGCGAGGGGGAACATTGGCAGGGCGAAGCGCAGGAATCCGTAGGCGCCCATCTTGAGCAGCACGCCGGCCAGGTCGACCGAGCCGCCCGTTGGCGCCTCCGTGTGAGCGTCGGCGAGCCACGTGTGCAGGGGCACCATCGGCACCTTGATCATGAACGCGATCGCGAAGCCCCAGAACAGCAAGGTCTGCTCGAGCCGGCTGAGCTCGGTGTCGTAGAGCGACGTGATGTCGAAGGTCAGCGTCCCGGTCCGCGCGTGTGCGAGCACCAGGTACAGCACCGCGACCAGCATCAGCGCGGTCCCGGCCATCGTGTAGAGCACGAACTTGAGGGTCGCGTAGTAGCGGCGCTCGCCGCCCCAGATGCCGATGACGAAGAACATCGGGAAGAGCATCAGCTCCCAGAAGAGGAAGAACAGGAAGAGATCGATCGCCACCAGCGCGCCGAGCATGCCCCACTCGAGCACCAGCATGAAGACCATGAACTCCCTCGTGCGATGGCGGATGTCGCTCCAGCTGGCGAGCAGCACGACCGGCGTGAGCAGCGTCGTGAGGAGCACCAGCCAGATGGAGAATCCGTCGACGCCGAGCGAGTACCTCACCCCGAGGGTCGGCATCCAGTCGACCGATTGCACGAGCTGGAGCTCGCCGACGCTCGGGTCGAACTGGCCCAGCATCACCAGGGAGAGGAAGAACGGAACCAGCGAAAACGCGAAGGCCGTCCGCCTCGGCACCGCCACCGGCTCGGACGGCACGAGCAGGAGGAGCAGACCGAAGACGAGCGGGGACCAGAGGATGAGAGAGAGGATGGGCGCGTCCACGCGAAGAACGCTCCGCTCAGCGGAACCAGTAGTACGTGAGCACGATGACCGCTCCCACTGCCATGCCGAGCGCGTAGTTCTGGACGTTCCCGGTTTGCATCTTGCGCCAGACGAGCGCGGCGGCCGAGATGCCCTCCCCGACGCCGTTCACGATGCCGTCGATCAGGATGGAGTCGATGCCTCGCCAGAAGACGTCGCAGGCTCGTCGGTACGGTCCGAGGAACAGTTTCTCGTAGAGCTGGTCGATCCAGTACTTGTTCCAGAGAACATCGTAGAGCGACCGCGCCCCGGTGGCGATCCGCGCGGGCAAGTCGGGGCGGCGAACGTAGAGCAGCCACGCGCACGCGATGCCGCCGAGCGCGACCGCGGTGGTGACGACCATGAGGAACGCGAGCGTTCCCGTCGACGGTTCACCGTGATGACCGGGGGACGCGGCCACGGCGGGGGCGAGGAAGCGCCCGATCGCGTCACCCCAGAGCCAGTCGCCCGGCAGCCCGACCCAGCCGCCCACCGCGGCCAGCACCGCGAGGATCACGAGGGGCACGCTCATCACGGCCGGCACCTCGTGCAGGTGCGACCACTTGGCCGGATCGACGCGGCTCTCGCCCCTGAAGGCCACGAAGTAGGCCCGGAAGATGTAGAAGGCGGTGCAACCCGCCCCCACGAGGCCGAGCAGCCAGACGAACCGGTGGCCGCCCGTGTACGCGGCCTCGAGCACCATGTCCTTCGAGAAGAAGCCGGAGAGGCCGGGCACACCCGCGATGGCGAGCGCGGCGACGAGGAACGTGCGGCCGGTGATCGGCATCCGCTGCTGCAGGCCGCCCATGTGCGTGATGCGCAGCTCCCCGTGGAGGCCATGCATGACCGCTCCGGCGCAGAGGAACAGGAGGGCCTTGAAGAAGGCGTGGGTCACCAGATGGAAGATGCCGGCCGCGAAGGCGCCCACGCCGACGCCGATGATCATGTAGCCGATCTGGGAGATCGTCGAGTACGCGAGGATCTTCTTGAGGTCCTCCTGGACGAGCGCGATCGTTGCGGCGAAGAGGCACGTCAGGCCACCGATGAGCGCGACTGTCTCCAGCGCGCCAGGGGCGACGACGTAGAGGGGAGACAGCCGCGCGATCATGTACACGCCGGCGGTGACCATCGTGGCGGCGTGGATCAGCGCCGAGACCGGCGTCGGCCCGGCCATGGCGTCGGGAAGCCAAACGTAGAGCGGGATCTGCGCCGACTTCCCCGTCGCGCCGACGAGGAACAACAGGCAGACGGCGGTTGGAACCCACGGCATGGCGGCGGCGAGCGCGCCGGCCTGACGGTTCACCTCCTGCAGATTCAAGGTCGCCTCGCCCGTCGACGCGAGGCTCCAGAAGAGGAGGAACATGCCGATCAGGAACGCGGCGTCGCCGATCCGGTTGGCCAGCATCGCCTTGAGACCAGCATCCGCGTTCGGCATCTCGCGGTACCAGAAGCCGATCAGGAGATACGAGCAGATCCCGACGCCCTCCCAGCCGATGAACAACACCGGCAGCGAGTCGGCCAGCACCAGGATCAGCATCGAGCCCGTGAACAGGTTCAGGTAGGCGAAGTACCGGGCGAGGTCCGGGTCCTCTTCCATGTACCCGATCGAGTACAGGTGCAGGAGGAAGCCGACCCCGGTGACGATGAGGATCATGACGGCGCTGAGGGCGTCGACGCGAAACGCCAGGTCGATCGAGAGCGGGGCCACCGCGATCCAGGAGTAGACGCCATCGTGGAGGGCGCCCCCGGCCGGCAGGCTCCAGAGGCGGGCCACCGCCGTGGCCGCCACCACGAAGGCGAGCAGTACCAACGACGGACTCACGATGCGGGCGATTCGCGGCCGATCGGCCACCGCGGCGGCGATCCCCACGATCGTCCCGAGCAGGGGCAGCAGGGGGATGAAGCGGAGCAGCGCAGTCTCTTCGAGCATCGCTAGGAGTCCGTCTGAGAAAGTCGGCTAGAGCCTACCAGCGCAGCAGACCGATCTCGTCGGCATTCACGGTCCTCCGCTGCGCAAAGACCGCCAGGATGATGGCGAGGCCGATCGCGACCTCCGCCGCCGCCACCGTCATCACGAAGAACACGATGACCTGCCCGTCCACCGCCAATCCCTTGCGCGCCAGCGCGACGAACGTGACGTTCACGGCGTTCAGCATCAGCTCGACCGACATGAGCATCACGATCACGTTGCGCCGGAGCAGCACACCGAAGACGCCAATCGCGAAGAGGATGGCGGCGAGGACGAGGTAGTGATTCACCGGGGCTTGCACCAGGCCGCCCTCCTCGTCACGCCCGTCGACGCGCCATCACCACGGCCCCGACCATGGCCACCAGCAACAGGATGCTGGTGAGCTCGAACGGCAGCAGATGGACCGTAAAGAGCCTCTCCGCGACCATCCGCGCGGATCCGAAATCGGCAGGCGGCGGCGCTGGCGCGCCGGGCTCCGAGACCAGCGCCGCCACGCCGAGCTCGACGGCCAGCGCTACCGTGACGGCGATCGACGCGGCGCGCGCGCCGAACCGGCCGGGATGCGGCGCGTCGCGTTCGAGGCTCAGCAGCATGATCACGAAGAGGAAGAGGACGACGATGGCGCCGGCGTAGACGATGACCTGCAGGAGCGCGATCAGGTGCGCGTCGAGCGCGGCGAACATCAGGGCAACCTGGAGGAGCGCCACTACCAGGGCGAGCGCGCAGTACACCACGTTCCGGTGGAGGATCACGGTCAGGGCCGAGGCGACCGCAATCACGGCCAGGACCCAGAAGAGGATCACGTCCGGGTCCACCCGTCCAGCAGTAGCACCAGGAGTGCCGAGACCGTGACGTTGGCGAGGCCGACCGGCAACAGCTTCTTCCAGCCGAACGCCATGAGCTGGTCGTAGCGCAGCCGAGGCAGCGACCAGCGGATCAGGATCTGGATCCAGCAGAACACGAACACCTTCACGAAGAAGGACACGATCTGCAGCACCGTGACGACCAGGGACGGAACGGCCACGCTGAGCCCGCCGGGCAGGTGGAAGCCGTCTCGGTAGAGGTAGGGCACCTGCCAGCCCCCGAAGAAGAAGGTCGTCGTGATGGCCGCCACGATGGCCACCTCGATGAAATCGGACATCATGAACATGGACATCTTGGAGCCCGAGTACTCGGTCTGGAAGCCCGCCACCAGCTCGCTCTCGGCCTCCGGCAGATCGAAGGGCGCGCGCTTCGATTCGGCGATGCCGGCGATGAAGAGAAGGACGAACGCGATCGGCTGGTAGAAGATGCCCCAAGCGGGCACCACGCCCCACATGAGCCGGCCCTGCGCGCGGGCGATCTCCTGCAGATCGAGCGTCCCGTAGGTGAGCGCGACGCTCACGAGTGCGAGCCCCATAGCGATCTCGTAGGAGATCATCTGTGCCGAGCCGCGGACGCCTCCCAGGAAGGCATAGCGTGAGTTGGAAGCCCATCCGCCGACGATCACCCCGTAAACGCCGAGCGAGACCATCGCCAGCACGAAGAGGATGCCGCCGGAGAGCTCGACGGCCTGGAGGTTGATCTCCCGACGGCCGACCACGAGCACGTCGCCGAAGGGGACGACCGCGAAGGTCAGGAAGAGGGGGAACACGGCCAGCCACGGGGCCAGCCAGTGAAGAAGGCGGTCCGCGGCGGCCGGGACGATGTCCTCCTTGGTGAGCAGCTTCAGTGGATCCGCCATCAGCGTGTTGACGATGCCCAGGTTGAACGGCAGCAGCCCGCCGAACAGGTTGGCGCGATCGGCGCCCACCCGGTCCTGGATGAGCGCCGAGCCTTTCCGTTCGATCCACAGCAGCAGGACCGTCACCTGCAGGCAGATCACGAGGGCAACCAACGCCAGGGCGACGCTGATGATCAGGTCTACCATCGGTCCAGCTCGGAGAGGCGCGGGCGGGCGGTCAGTCCCATTCCAGGGCTCCAACCCGCCAGATATAGGCGAGCCCTACGCCAAGGACCCCCATGAACACCGCCATCTCCGCGAGGGAGAACCACCCGAGCTCGCGATAGGCGACCGCCCATGGATACATGAACACCACCTCGATGTCGAAGATGATGAAGAGGATGGCCGTGAGATAGAACTTCACGGGAAACCGGGTGCCGCGGAGCGAGCCGATCGGCGGGTTGCCCGTCTCGAAAATGTCGTACTTCACCGGGCTGCCGCGCCGCCGGCCGAGGATCCGGCTCAGGAAGAGCATGAGTGTCGCCACGAGCCCGCACAGGACAGCGTTGATGAACAGCGCAGCGTACGGATTCACCTTCGGACCTTTCCTGGGTCCAGCGAGGTGTCCAGGCATGCTCGGGAGCGATACACCGCGTAGGCTACGGGAGTCCGCATACCGTGTCAACGGCCGCGCGCAATCACGACCTTCTCGGCGAGCGCAGGTACCTCGAACCGCTCGTCCCTGCCGGAGGTGGTCGCTGCGCTGCTGGCCGATCCGGATGACACCGAGCAGCTCGCGGACGCCATGGCCCGGATCGCGCGGGACAAGGCGCTGCGAGAGGGCCTCCCCGACCGGCGGCTGAAGCAGGCGCAGCCGGGCTCGCCCCGGCCCTCACGCGGTGGTGTTGGTCCACCCGGTTCGGCTACGCAGGAGCGCGACGATGTCCGCGGCCGCAGGCCGCGCGCCGTCGAGCGGCACGACGTGCATGGCGAGCCGGTCGTAGCGCTTGAACATCAGCAAGAGCCAGACCCCGAAAAAGTCGATGCCGCTGAAGACGATCGCGCCCTCGGCCTGGTACGTCTGTCTGTGACGCCAGAAGTCCTGCGGCATCTCGGTCCAGTGCCGCGTCGGCTTGAGGTGATGTCCGATGTGGTAGCCGTCGTTGAAGCAGCGTGCGTTGTAACCGGTGTTGATGCAGGTGATGCTGTTCCGGTAACAGTTCTCGGGCGCCGCGCGGTCGACGAACGCGTGCTGTCCCCAGTTCCCCGCCATCATCAGAAAGCGCGTGAGGACGAGCGGCACCACGAACGCGACGAGAGTCGCGCGCGCGTTGACGAGCATCAGACCGGTCACCGCTGCCGCGAGCAGGACCTCGCCCGTCAGAGCGTGCACCATGAGCGCCCGGCGGCGCTTCCTCCGGAGGTAGCGGGTCATCTCGAAGATGACACAGAAGAAGAAGCGCAGGAAATATCGCAGGTACTCGGCGAAGCTGTCGCGCACGTAGGGAAGCGTCGAGCTGAGATCGTCCTCGAGGTTGTTCTCGGGGTGGTGCATGCCGACGTGGTGGGCGAAATAGGTCCCGGGGGATTCGCCGAAGAACGGACCGAGGACCCAGGGGATGTAATGGTTCATCCATTGCCACGGTCGCCTGAACAGCGTGCGGTGGCTCGTGTTGTGAAGCATCAACACGAAGGGCCCCAGGAAATAGAGCACCAGGGCGAGGTGTGCGACACCCAGCCACCACCGGAACGCTCCGGGCACGAAGAGCACGACGCCGCTGGGGACGACCGTCACGGTCAGGATGACCATCAGCTTCAAGAAGGGCAGGTCGCGCCCGTCGTGGATGAAGCGCAGCGTCACGGCCGCTCCACGACACGAAGGCCCGGCAGCTCCCGGCTTTTCCCCGCGCTCCCGGCCGGCACTGTCACGATGCCGGGTTCCCCATCGCTCACATACCGTTCTCCCGGGCGCCGATCGAAATACGTGAGCCAGCCGTCGATCTCGCGTTCCACGGCCTGGATCCTGGGCAAGTGATAGGGATCGAACGTCTTCGCAAAGGGGGAAGGCGCTGCCCCCCCGGCCACCATCAGGATCGCGTCATGGTGATACGAGGTGCCATTGACCCTGCCCGCCTGGGCCCAGCTCGTCTGCCGCGGATAGGCCCCCATGGGCAGCGCGAGCGTGCGGGGACGATAGCCGGGCACGTGCTGCTGGATCCACTCCTGGGCGGTCGCGATCTGGGAACGGACGACGGGTTCGGGATACCGGCTCAGGTTGGCGTGCCAGAGCGTGTGGTTGCCGATCTCGTAGCCATTCGCGGCCAGGTAGGCGAGCTTGCGCGTCGCGAGGGCAGGCTGATTGAACAGGCGGTTCGGCGGATCGGCGCCGGGCAGCACATAGAAGGTGGCGGCGCGGCCGAACTCGGGGTGGGCGCGCGCGAACGCCTCGATGATGCCCACCGCGCAATCAGGATCGATGACCCACTCGCCTTGGCGCTCCACGTAGCGGAACTGGCCGGGTGACGAGTCGTCGAACGTGAGAATAACGGGCGTGGTGCCCCCCGGCAGGGCGATCTTGCCGTCGAGGAAGTCGCCCAGCTTGATGAGTCGATAGCCACGCTCCCACAGTCGCTGGAGGTCGCGGCGGAAGTTTTCCGGCGTCCGTGTCCACCGGTTCTCGGGCCGGTCGATCTTGTGATACTCGAGGATCATCACGCGGCCGAGCTCGTTGGGTGGCAGAGACTCGGCTCCGGCGGCATCTGCCCAGAGCAGGACGGCAGCAAGAGATATCACCGGTCTGACGGAACGGATCACTGCACGGGGCATCCCTGCCATGGTCGCCAACGGGCTACCTCCCGATGGCCGCCCGCACGAGATGGGTCCGTGCCATCGCCTAGTTGGTGTGATCCGTTGTCTCAGCGAGAGCCCCGGTCTTGGGACGCAAGGCATCACCGGTGTAGTCATTGCGCGGGTTCCACAGCATCCAGCCGATGCCGCCGCCCTCGGCGGCGCCCCGCATCTGGGCGCGGATCTCGGACACGCCGAAGACACGCCGATCGTAGGCGTAGTCGCGGAAGTCCTGGAGCCAGGGTCGCACCTGGACGGTCGCCTGCTGGGACCGCTGCCGGATGAGCCGGACGCTCTCGCGCACGACCTCGTAGGGATGCGCCACCGGGTTTCGGTAGCCGGGGATACCCAGGTGATAGCCCGACGGATAGACCATGGGGCAGATGTAGTCAAGATGCGGCGCCAGCTCCTCGATCCGCTGCCCGATGTCCGTATCGTTGGCGTTGAAGGCGGTGTAGCCGAAGAGATCGGCAGCGATGAAGACGCCCGTCGGCCCCAGCTCGCGGCGCGCCTTCGCGAGGAAGGCCGCGATGGTCGGCAAGCGCGTCGTCGAGTTGTTCGGCCGCGAGTAGCGCGCTGCCGACAACCGCCCGTCCGTGGGGAATCGCACGTAGTCGAACTGGATCTCGTCGAAGCCCTTGGCGGCGGCCTCCTTCGCGATGGCGATTGCGTAGTTCCAGACCTCTTCCTGGAAGGGATCCATCCAGGCGAGCTTCTCGTTGTCCACCCAGGGCTGGCCCGTGCGCGTGTCGATGATGGCCAGATCCTTGCGGTGATTGGCCAGGACATTGTCCTTGAAGACGACGATGCGGGCGATGGTGTAGATGCCCTGCGCCTTGAGCGACGCCAGCTGCGCGTCGAAGTCCTTGATGATCACCGGGCCCAGCGCTCCTGCCTCCAGCGCTGCGGGCACCTCGGTGCGGTAGGGGATGAGCCCGCGGTCACCCTTGACGTCGATGACCACCGCATTGAGCTCGGTGCGCCCGACCAGCTCGAGCACGCGCTCACGGATGCCCCGGTCCCCGAATCCGTAATAGGTCAGGTAGGCCGCCTTGATGACCTTCGGCCGGAGTCTGACCGTGGTCTCCCCGGCCGCGAGGTCCAGTTGCTTGCGCTCGTAGCCCGGTCTCTTCACGATCACCGCGGGCGTCTCCTCGGACGACACCTCCAGGATGAAACTACCGCCCGCATCGGTCAGCACTTCCCTCGTCTCGAGCCAGACCGACGCGCCACGGAGTGGCTGTCCCGTCGCCCCATCCAGCACGCGGCCCTCGAACCGTCGAGGTTCGGAGGTGACCGCCGGAACGGCCGAGGCGGGCGGCAGGGCAGCCCGGGGATGCATGGCCGGGGCCGCCGACGCCTGCTGCGCGCCGAGGAGAAGCGGCCGCTTCGACGCCACGTAGCCGGCGAGGCCGGCGAACGCGATGCCGAGAGCGACGGTGTAGGAGAGAAAGCGCGTCCAGCGGCGAACCGCGGGACTCGCGGCCGGTACGGAGTGCATGCGCACTTTCGAAATTGCTTCTCCGAGCGCCGTAAGAATGTCGATCATCACCACCACCTCCCGTTCGTTGTGACGCGGCACGGGCGGTCATGGTTGCACTCGGCCGGACGGAGATGACCCTTCTTCTGTAACACTTGAACGGTCACGAACATCCTACCGATAACGGAGGCACGCATGAGGACTGGAGAAAGCGAGCGGTCGATCACTTTCGCGGGAACGCGGCTCGGGCGTCACCGCCACGTGTGCGCGTTCTTCAACACCCGGGACGAGGAGTACCGCGTCTTTCTCCCCTTCATCAAGGAAGGTCTCGCGAATGGGGAGAAGGCCTTCCACATCATGGATCCGAACTTGCGCCGTGATCACGTCGAACGGCTGGCGGCCGCGGGTGTCAACGTCACCGCCGTCGAGAAGACCGGTCAGTTGGAGCTGCGCACCTGGCAGGACGCCTATCTGCGCGGCGGTCACTTCGACCAGGCCGCCATGCTCGCCTTGATCGAGGAGGTGCTCGCCGACGGTAAGCGGCGCGGGTTTCCCTTGACTCGATTGGTGGCGCACATGGAATGGGCGCTGGAGGATAGACCCGGCGTGGATGACCTGGTGGAATACGAGACGCGCCTCAACTATATTCTCCCGAAGTACCCGGATCCCGTCCTCTGAATCTACGATCTCGCCAAGTTTGGCGCGGGCCTCGTCATGGACATCCTCCGGACCCACCCGGTGGTCGTGATCGGTGGTGTCCTCCAGGAAAACCCGTTCTTCGTTTCACCCGATGAATTCTTGGGTGAGCTGCGCGCACGGGCTGGCCATGCAAGCGGCGCCTGAGAGGAGCAGCGCTTCGCCCGAGCCACCGGATCATGTGGCGGCTTTCCCGAGGGATGCCGCGACTCTTCGCGGTCAGCTCCGCGACCTCACCGCGATTCTGGCGGTGCCCGCGGTGTGGAGTGGCCGTTGCGCGGCTGATATCCGGGACGCAGCGCTCGAGGTGTTGTCGAGCATGCTGCGGCTCGATCTCGCCTACATGGCGGCGGACCCGGCCGGGAGCGGCCCGTTGGAGAAGGTTCGCGTGCGAGGAAGACTCGATCGCGGCGGGCGTGGCTGCGAAATCGCCGGTCTCCTGGCTGGGGTAACGACCGATTCCGACGGGCACCAGCTCGTCGTTCTCCCGGACCCTGCCACCGGGGAGCCCCTGCGCGCGACCCGGATTGCGCCCGCCCTGGCAGGGCACACCGGCGTGGTCATCGCGGCGTCTCGGCGTTCGGACTTCCCCACGCCGTTCGAGCGATTCCTCCTTCAGAGCGTCGTCACGCAGGCCGAGGTCGCCATCCGCAACGCGGCACTCATGACCGCTCTTCACGATGCTCTGGAGCGTGAGCAGGTCGCGCGGGCGGAAGCGGAAGCGGCGAACCGGGCCAAAGACCTGCTCAACGAGGAGCTCGAGGACAAGCGTCGCCAACTCGAACTGGCCAGCCAGCACAAGTCGGAGTTCCTGGCGAACATGTCCCACGAGCTCCGCACGCCGCTGAACGCCGTCATCGGGTTCTCCGAGGTGCTCCTGGACAGGTTGTTCGGCGAGGTGAACGACAAGCAGGCGGAGTATCTCCGGGACATCCTCTCGTCCGGTCAGCACCTCCTCTCCTTGATCAACGACATCCTGGATCTGTCGAAGATCGAGGCCGGCCGGATGGAGCTGGCGCTCGCGCCGTTCCACCTGCCCCAGGCTCTGGAGAATGCCCTGATCCTGGTCAAGGAACGGGCCGCCCGGCACGGCATCGGCCTGAAGGTCGGGATCGACCCAGGGCTGGGCGAACTCGTTGGGGACGAGCGGAAGACCAAGCAGGTCCTGCTGAACCTTCTCTCCAACGCCGTGAAGTTCACCCCCGAAGGCGGCCAGATCAATCTCACGGCCCGGCTCAGGGACGGGGTGGTCGAGATCTCGGTCAGCGACACCGGCATCGGCATCGCCCCGGAAGATCAAGAGATGGTCTTCGAGGAGTTCCGCCAAGTTGGGCGCGATGAGGCCCGCAAGCAGGAGGGCACCGGGCTCGGGCTGACCCTCAGCAAGAAGTTCGTGGAGATGCACGGCGGGCGCATCTGGGTGGAGAGCGCGGTGGGACGGGGCTCGACCTTCACCTTCACCCTGCCAGTCGGGCCGGTGGCGCCTTCCGCGTGAGGCGGTCGTCGCTCTGGTCGCTCTCTGGGGCACGCTCGACCGAGCACACAGCAACCTGGCGGAGATAACGCGTAACGAATCCTGGTCCACGACCGTCGCAATAGGCGGCAGGCGTGGCGAACTCAGCAGGGCACGCACGACAGGAGGTTTCATCCATGACACCGGCTCAGATCGCGGCGCCTGAAAGCGAAGTGAGCGCCGTGGCGCGCCTGTCGGGATGCCTCTTCATCTTGCTTCCAGGAGTGGCGGAAGCACAGGGCGGCACGCCGTTGCCACACGGCTGGATCGGGACCACGAGCCAGTGGCTGTGGGGCCTCGGCATCGCCTTCGCGCTCTTGGACCTCGTGCTCCTAGCGTTCGCCTGGCGGAGCCTGCGCGACGGAACGATGACGGGCACGACCCGGGGATGGCTCTTCGTGTCGGTCGGGCTGGTCCCCGTGATGGTCGCCTTTCTTTCCTTCGCCCACGGTCTGGAAACGAGCGCGACGGTGTCGTCGTGCGGCTCGTGTCACACCATGACGCCCTTCGTGCAGGACCTCCGGAACGTCAAGAGCGACACGCTCGCGGCGACGCACTTCAAGAACCGGTACATCCGCGAGGACCAGTGCTTCACGTGCCACTCCGACTACGGCCTGGGCGGCACCATCAAGGCGAAGTTCCAGGGGCTCGGCCACGTCTGGCGCTACACGACGGGCCGCTACGAGACACCGATCAAGCTCGCGGAGCCGTTCCCGAATACGCGGTGCCTGGCATGCCACGCGGAATCGCAGAAGTTCCTCAACTCGGACGGGCACCCGAAGGAGGCGATGCACGACCTGATGGACGGCACGGCGTCGTGCATCGACTGCCACGGACCCGTTCACCCGGAGCAGAAGAAGGAGACCCGCAAATGAACCTCGCGCCGATCTCGCCCCGGGTGCTCAAGATCGCCGTGGTGCTGGCGATGGTGTTCGACCTGTTCGCGCTCCTGGTGATGGTCGACACGACCCCGATCATGTTCACCCTCTTCATGTTCATTGGACAGCCGCTCTTCGTGGTGGCAGTTCTGCTGCTCCTTGCTGCGCAGTTGATCGACCTCAGGGCCAGGGATCTCCTGTAGAGGGGTGCGGGCCGTGTCCTTGACGCCGATGCACACGCGCTATTGTGACACGCGCCGCGCGCGGAGAGGCGCGCCCGGCTCACAACCAAGAGGAGGCTTCAGCCATGACGCACGCTCGGATCGGGTTCTCGGCATCGTTGATCCTGGCTTCGCTCATCATCACGCCGCCCGCGGGCGCCACTCCGCAGCTATTCACGCAGGCCAAGGGCGCGGGTCTGCCCGCCAAGAACTGCCAGTACTGCCATGTTGCCGCCATGCCGAAGAAGGAGGGATTCAAGCCCGACGACCTCAACGAGCGGGGCAAGTGGCTGCTCGCCGAGAAAGACAAGCAGAAGGCCCAGGAAATCAAAGCCGACTGGCTCAAGAACTATACCGGGGCGAAGTGACCGGTGTGGCGAGGATAGCCGGATTGCCCCGGAGGAGGCTGTGATGGCGAAGCTTGCCCGCGCGCCGCTTGCTTTGGAGACGTGGTGCAAGACCCGCGGCAGAACGGGGTGCTCTGATGCATGAGTACTCTCTCGCCCAGGCGCTCGTCGAGCAGGTGGAGCGCGAAGCTCGTGCGCGCGGGGCGTTGACCGTGCATCGCGTGACGGTGCGGATCGGCCCGCTCTCCGGCGTGGAGCCCGACCTCCTTGTGACGGCCTACGGCCACCTGCGCGCGGGCACGCTGTGTGCCGGGGCGGAACTGGATGTGGCCGGCGAACGCGTGGCCTGGTGCTGCGAGGCCTGTGGCGTGGCGCTGGTTCCGGGTTCTGCCCTTTGTTGCCCCGACTGCGGTCTGCCCGCCCGCCTCGCCGGGGGCGACGCCTTGGTGCTCGAGCGCATCGAGCTGGAGGTGCCTGCCCATGTGTAATACCTGCGGGTGCGGCGACACGAAGTTCCTCCCGGTGGAAGTCCAGGAGCGCCTGCTAGCGGTCAACGACCGAATGGCCGCCCACAACCGCGCCCATTTCGCCCGCCACGGCGTCCTGGCGGTGAACCTCATGGGCTCGCCCGGCGCGGGGAAGACGGCGCTGCTCGAGGCCACGGCCCGGGCAGCAGGAGCTGCGCGCCGGCTGGCGGCCATCACGGGCGACCTCGAGACAGATCGTGATGCGCTCCGCCTGCGTGCCGCCGGCATCCCGGCCGAGGCCATCACCACCGGCTCGGCCTGCCATCTCGACGCGGACATGATCTGCCACGCCCTGCACCGCGGCGCGGCTCGAGGAGCCGACACGGTGTTCATCGAGAACGTGGGCAATCTCGTCTGCCCGGCGATCTACGACCTCGGCCAGGCGGCGATCGTCGTCGCGCTGTCGGTGACCGAGGGCGAGGACAAGCCACTCAAGTATCCGGTGATGTTCCGCAAGGCGGACCTCGTGCTGCTGACCAAGGTCGACCTTCTGCTCGCGCTGCCTGACTTCGACCGGGGCGCCCTCGAGGAGGCCCTGGCGCGAGTCATGCCAGCGCCGCGCCTGCTCGAGGTCTCGGCGCGCAGCGGAACGGGAATCGCCGAGTGGGTGGCATTTCTGGAAGCTCGTCGCGGCGAGGCGGCGGAGGCCGCCGCGTCACGTGCCGTTCGAGAGACGGATCAATTCACGATGAGAGGTGCGTGATGGCAGACGTCACGAGGCAAGGCGAGGAAACGATAGGCCAGCACATCGCGCGCCACGGGGTGAGCCGCCGTGACTTCGTGCTGTTCTGCGCGAAGCTCATGGTCGCGGCCCCCTTCGGCCTCGCGCTGACCAACCACGCCCGCGCCGCCGAGGTGGCGCGGGAGGTCGCGCAGGCACGACGGCTGCCCGTGATCTGGCTCCATTTCCAGGACTGCACGGGCTGCACCGAGACGCTCCTGCGCACGTCCGAGCCCGACCTCGGCGAATTGATACTGCATCTGATCTCCCTCGACTATCACGAGACGCTGATGGCTGCCGCCGGCAAGGCGGCGGAGGCGGCGCTCCGAACGTCGATGAAGGAAAACGCCGGCAAGTACGTCCTCGTGGTCGAGGGGTCGATCCCCCGGAAGGACAAGGGCGTCTACATGAAGATCGCGGGCAAGCCCGCCGTCTCGATGCTCGAGGAGGTAGCGGCGCAGGCGGCGGCCGTCATCGGAATCGGCTCGTGCGCGGCCTGGGGCGGCATCCCTTCGGCCGACCCTGATCCCACCGGCGCCGTCGGCGTAGACGCGGTCGTGAAGGGCAAGCCCATCGTGAACCTTCCTGGGTGCCCCCCCAATCCCTACACGCTCCTGGGCACGGTGCTCCAGTACGCGCGAGCGGGCACACTCCCGGAGCTGGACGCCGAGAAGCGACCCAAGTTCGCCTACGACCGCACGATCCATGATCACTGCCCGAGGCGGGCCCACTTCGACGCCGGGCAGTTCGCGCGCCAGTTCGGCGACGAGGGCCACCGCCAGGGCTGGTGCCTCTACCATCTCGGATGCAAGGGCCCCGACACACACGCCGGCTGCTCCACCCGGAACTTCAACGAGGTCGTGGACGCGTGGCCGATCGGCATAGGCGCCCCCTGCATCGGCTGCACCGAGAAGAAGGTGGCGTTCCGGGTGCCGATGTTCCAGGTGATCCCCATCCACGATGCAACGCCCCCGACGACCTATGCGCCCATCGAGTCGCCTCAGGGTTCCTTGAGCGTTCCCGCCGCGCTCGTCGTCGGCGGTGTTGCCGGCGCCCTCCTGGGAGCTGGCTTCGCGGCCTCTCGGAAGTTCTCGACCGTGCAAGGCGACGAGAAAGTGCCCGGCTCTGAATCTCCCGATGCGACAACGCCCGGCGACGGCCCGGGCGCGCGCCCGAAGGAATGAGCATGAACGCTCCGATCGACCGCCGTCAGTTCCTCCGGGTCGTCGGGTTCGGGAGCGCTGCCACGGCCGCCGTGGCCTCGCCCGTAGCGGCCATCGAGCACCCCGCGCATCCTGAGGCCCCGCCCGATGCCGTGGGCATGCTCTACGACAACACGATCTGCACCGGCTGCAAGGCGTGCATGCCCGCATGCAACGAGGCCAACGGCTTGCCAGCCGACACGGCGCTCTCCGGGGGCCTGTGGGACATGCCGCTGGACCTCAACGAAAAGACCAAGAACATCATCAAGCTCTACCAGGACCCGCACGGCACGGGCTCAGCCTTCGTCAAGCGGCAGTGCATGCATTGCCTCGATCCCGCCTGCGTCGCCGGCTGTCCCTTCGGGGCTCTCGAGAAGAACAAGTGGGGCGCGGTCACCTGGGACTCGTCGCGCTGCATCGGCTGCCGCTTCTGCGAGGTGGCCTGCCCGTTCCAGGTGCCGAAGTTCGAATGGGATCGGTGGAACCCCAAGATCGTCAAGTGCGAGTTCTGTTTCGACCAGCGCCTCACGAAGAACCAGCAGCCGGCGTGCTGCGCGGTGTGCCCCACGGGGGCGGTCATCTTTGGCAAGCGGGCGGATCTCCTGGCCACGGCGAAAGAGCGCATCGCGGTCACGCCCGGCAGGTACTTCGAGGACCGTGTCTACGGGGAGCATGAGGCCGGAGGGACGCAGGTCCTGTATCTCTCCCACGCCACCGTCGCGTTCGACAAGATCGGCCTTCCCAAGCTCGGCTCGACCTCGCTGGGGCACTACGCCACCAAGGTCACGTCGGTGATCTACAAATGGCTCGCGGGGCCTCTCTTCATCGCGGCGGTGCTGGGCTCGGTGATCAAGCGGAACTGGAATCGTCACGAGGCGGAGAGGCGTGACCGTGAGAAACGCACGGGCCTCCCGGATCAGCTATGAGCGAGCACGACACGACCGGCGCGATTCTCGTCAATCACTGGCAGCGGGGCGTGCCGGTCTACAACGAGCCGGTGATCACGCGGACCCAGCTGTTCTTCGCAGCTCTGGCCGCGCTCGGTCTGGGTCTCGCCTTCCTGCGGTTCTTCTCTCCCCTCGGCCCTTTCTCGGGCATGAACGACGCATACGCCTGGGGGATCTGGAAAAGCTTCAACGTCATGACCCTGACCGCTCTCGGATCGGGACCGCTCGCGGTGGGCATGGCCGCCTGGGTGTTCAACCGTCAGAGGCTGCACGTGGTCATGCGGACGGCCCTCGTGACGGGGTTCCTGTTCTATGCGACCGGGCTCCTGGCCCTCGGCTTCGACGTCGGACGGGCATGGAACTTCTGGAACATCCTGCTTCCCTGGCGCTGGAACGCCCATTCGGCGATGCTCGAGGTGGCGGTCTGCATGCCGCTGTACTGCGCGGTGTTCCTGGCCTTCGAGAACCTTCCCATGGTCCTGGAACGGTTCTACTACACGGGCAGCGACGCGACGCGGGTGGCCCTGCGCCGCGCCGCCCCGTTCCTGCGCCGCATCTATCCCTTCGCGATCACCGGCGCCTACGTGCTCCCGCTGATGCACCAGTCCTCGCTGGGGGGGCTGCTGCTTCTGGCCGGTGACAAGATTCACCCCATCTGGCAGACACCGTTCCTGCCGCTTCTCTACCTCCTGGCCGCGGGCGTGGCCGGGCTCGGCTTCGTGACCTTCGTGCTGCTCATCACCTGTCTCCACTACTCGCGGCCGCTCGATCTCGAAGACCTGGAGGAATTGGGCAACCTGCTGTCGTGGGTCTGTTTCGTCTTTCTCGTCGTCCGCTTCGGCGACCTTGCCTGGCGGGGACAGCTGGGAGCGGCCTTCGCGCTCGACAAGATGAGCCTCGCTTTCCTCGCCGAAACCGCGCTGATTCTCGTGCCGGCCGTGGTGCTCCGGAGCCGGAGCGCGCGCGAGACGCCGCGAACCTTGTTGAACATGGCGACGCTGGCGTGCCTCGGGGGAACGTACTACCGATTCGTGCCCACGACCATCGCCTTCAAGCCGGGCCGATACAGCATCTATTTCCCGAGCCTACCCGAGGTGCTCATCGCCCTCGGGTACATCGCGCTCGCGGTCACGGCCTTCGCCGTCGTCGTCAAGTACTTCGCGGTGCTGCCCGCGTCCAACGAGGTATGGAACGACATGTTCAGGTTCGTCGGCCGGCGCAGGCTGGCAGGCCGCTGAGGAGACCCCCATGGCCCGCATCTCCATCGATCCCGTGACACGCATCGAAGGCCACCTGCGCATCGACGCGGAGGTGAACGGAGGCGCGGTGAGCAAGGCCTGGGCCTCGTGCACCATGTGGCGCGGCATCGAGACCATCCTGCGCGGGCGCGATCCGCGCGAGGCGTGGGTCTTCGCCCAGCGCTTCTGCGGCGTGTGTACGACCGTCCACGCCATGGCGTCGGTGCGCGCCGTGGAGGATGCCTTGAGCCTCGAGGTTCCGCTCAATGCCCAGCTCATCCGGAACTTGATTCTGATCGGGCACGCGCTGCACGACCACATCGTGCACTTCTACCATCTGTCCGCGCTGGACTGGGTGGACGTGGCCGCGATTCCCCGCGCGGACCCGACCAAGGCCGCAGCGATCGGGGCAAGCCTCTCCGACTGGCCGGGGAACTCCCCTCAAGAAATGAAGAAGGTGCAGGGGAAAGTCGTCGCGCTGCTGCAGAGCCAGCAGCTCGGCATCTTCGCCAACGGCTACTGGGGACACCCCGCCATGAAGCTGCCCCCTGAGGTGAACCTCCTCGCCCTGGCCCACTATTTCCAGGCTCTGGAGTTCCAGCGAAAGGCCAACCAGGTGGTGGCGATCCTCGGCGCCAAGACGCCGCACATCCAGAACCTGGCGGTGGGCGGCGTGATGAACGCGATCAACTTCGACAGCCTGGCCACGCTCAACATGGACCGGCTGTACATGATCAAGACCCTCTTCGACGCGATCGTGCCGTTCGTCCACCAGGTCTACCTCCCGGACGCCTGCGCCATCGCCGGCTTCTACCCGGAGTGGTTCACGATCGGGGGAGGCGTGAGGAACTATCTGGCCGTGCCGGATCTGCCGGTGGACGGGAAGGCAAGCGGCTTCGATTTGCCGGGCGGGCGAATCATGAGTGGCGACCTCTCCGGCGTCACTCCGATCGCCGGCTCCCGCGACCAGGCGTTCCGCCGCGGGGTCGTCGAGGACGTCACGCATGCCTGGTACAAGGGGCGAGGGGCGCAGCACCCCTGGCAGGGCGAGACGGACCCCGACTACACCGACTTCCAGGACAACGGGAAGTACTCGTGGGTGAAAGCCCCGCGCTTCGACGGCAAGCCGATGCAGGTGGGGCCGCTGGCGAACGTGCTCGTGGGCTACGCGCAGAACCACGCCCTCACGCGCAAGTGGACCGACGACGCCCTCGGCCGTGTCTCGAAGATCGCGGGGCGGCCGATCGGCGTCGATCGGATGCAGTCCACGATGGGCCGCTACCTATCCCGCTCCATCCGAAGCGCCATGCTGGCCGAGCTGGCGCTCAAGCAGTGGGAGCGTCTCGTCGACAACATCAGCAAGGGCGACTCGACGAGCTACAACATCCCTCGGTTCCCGAAGGGCGCGGTCGAGGGCGTTGGACTTCACGAGGCCCCGCGGGGCACGCTGTCCCACTGGGTCGTGATCAAGAACGGCGTCCTCTCGAATTACCAGGCCGTCGTTCCCACCACCTGGAACGCGAGCCCGCGAGACGAAGGGGGCATCCCTGGTCCGTACGAAGCCTCTCTCGTCGGGACACCGGTCGCCAATGCCGAACAACCTCTCGAATTGCTCCGGACCGTACACTCCTTCGATCCGTGCATGGCGTGCGCCTGCCACACCCTGGACGCATCGGGCCGCACGATCGCGACGGTGAAGGTGCTATGAGCCTGGCCGTCATCGGCCTCGGCAACGTCCTGCTCGGCGACGACGGCTTCGGGCCCTTCGTAGTCGAGCTGCTGCGCACGCGGTACGTCTTCCCGCCGGAGGTCGAGCTGCTCGACCTGGGAACGCCAGGGCTGGGTCTCATCAGCTACCTGCACGGACACGACGCCGTGGTGATCGTGGACGCGGTGGCCGGTGCCGGGAGCCCGGGCAACGTGCGGGTGTACGAGGAAGCCGAGCTGGAGCGCCTGCCCGTCGCTCCACGCGTGAGCCCGCACGACCCGGCCGTGTCCGAGGCCATCGCCGTTGCGCGCCTCGTTGGCACCAGCTCACTCGATGTGTGCCTCGTGGGCGCCGTGCCCGGCTCGCAGGAACTGGGGGCGGGCCTGAGTCCGAGCGTGCGCGCGGCTGCCGATGCGGCCGCGGAGATCGTGCGCCAGCGCGTCGAGGAACACGGCTTCGCGGTCCGGCCGCGTGACGCAGACCTGCCCGAGCAGGACTGGTGGATCAGGGTCCTCTCCCGCTCTGCAGAAGAGGTGACAGGTCCGTGACCGCCTCTGCGGACGCCGATGCGCCCAAGCCCGACGTGCTCACGACGGAGTCCCCGGGCTCGTCGACAGGCGTGCGGATCGAGCTCTGCGGCCGCGTCCAGGGCGTGGGCTTCCGCCCCTGGGTGCACTCCGTCGCCAGCGCCGCTGGGATCCGCGGCCGCGTGTTCAACGCCGGATCGCGCGTGATCGTCGAGGCGTTCGGCAGTGGCGAGGCCCTCGACGGCTTCGTGCATCGCCTTTCATCTCCCCCGATGCCGGCCGCGGCGGTGGATGACGTGCGCATGACGCCCATCGTCGCCGAGCCCGCCGCCTCGTTCGTGATCGCCGAGAGCGCGGCCGGCCCGGGCGCAGGGACGCCGTGCATTCCGCCCGACCTCGCCCTCTGCGCGGACTGCAGGCGCGAGCTCCTGGATCACACCGACCGTCGCTACCGCCACGCCTTCGTCAATTGCACGGCCTGTGGCCCTCGCTACACGATCTGCCGCGACGTGCCCTACGACCGCGCGCGCACCACGATGGCAGCCTTTCCCCTGTGCTCGGTATGCCGCGCGGAGTACCTTGACCCGCGCGACCGGCGCTTTCACGCCGAGCCCATCGCGTGCCCGAGCTGTGGGCCGCGCCTGCAGCTCCACGCTGCGTCGGGCGACATCGTCCCGGGCGACCCGATCGCGGGCGCGGGCGCAGCGCTCCGCGCGGGCGCCATCGTGGCGGTGAAGGGGCTCGGCGGCTTTCACCTGGCATGCGACGCGACGTCTCGGGCCGCGGTCGGCGCGCTCCGCGAGCGGAAGCGCCGCGACGCCAAGCCGCTGGCCGTCATGGTCGAAGACCTGCGCGCGGCGGGGTGCCTGGCCGTCGTATCGCGCGAGGAGGCCACGCTGCTCGAGTCGGTCGAGCGTCCGATCGTCCTCCTCGCGCGGCGCGAGGACTCGGGGCTCGCGGATGCGATCGCCCCCGGCCTGCTCACGGTCGGCCTGATGCTGGCGTACACGCCGCTCCACGTGCTGCTGCTTCGCGAGGTCGGCCGCCCCCTCGTGATGACGTCGGGCAACGTCTCCGACGAACCCATGGCCCATCGCGACGACGAGGCACACGCGCGGCTCCGCGGCCTCGCGGACTTCTTCCTCGGGCACGATCGCGCGATCGAGAACCGCTGCGACGACTCGGTGGCGACGGTGATCGCGGGACGTCCGACCGTGTTTCGCCGGGCCCGCGGCTACGTGCCGCGGCCGGTGCGGCTCGGCCGGGAGCTGGCGCGGCCGGTGCTGGCGTGCGGCGCGCACCTGAAGAACGCCGTGTGTCTTGCCGAGGGTCGCGAGGCGTGGCTCGGTCCGCACGTGGGTGACCTCGAGACGCTCGAGGCCTGCCAGGACTTCGAGCGCGGCGTCGAGCGGCTGGAGCGCTTCGTCGGCATCACGGCCGAGGTCGTGGCGCACGACCTCCACCCCGACTATCACTCGACCCGCTACGCTCTCGCCCGGCCCGAGCCCATCAAGATCGGCGTCCAGCACCACCACGCGCACGTGGCAGCGGCGATGGCCGAGCACGACATCGAGGAGGCCGTGATCGGTCTCGCGTGGGACGGTACTGGCCACGGCGCCGACGGGACCGCGTGGGGCGGGGAATTGCTCGTGGCCGACTTCGGCGGGTTCGAGCGCGTCGCAACCTTCCGCCCCCTGCGCCTCGCCGGCGGCGACGCCGCCGTGCGCGAGGTGTGGCGACTGGCGCTGGCGGCGCTCGACGACGCCTTCGACGGCGACGCCCCGCTCGACGCCTTTCCGCTGTTCGCGGGCGTCGAGCCGTTCAGGGTGGGAGCGGTGCGGCGGATTCTCGCCTCCGGCCGGCACGCGCCGCTCGCGCACGGCGTGGGGCGCTGGTTCGACGCCCTGGGCGCGGCGTTCCTCGGCCGCGCTCGCGCACGGTACGAGGGCGAGGTGGCCATTCTCTGGAACCATGCAGCCGACCCGGCCGAGCGCCGCCGCTATCCGTTCACCATCGAGGATGGTGACGTGAGCCAGCTCGACCTGCGTCCGATGATCCGAGCAGCCACCCGGGATTTCCTCTGCGGTACGTCCCCGGGCACGATCTCGGCTCGATTCCACAACACGCTCGGCGCAGCGGCGGCGGAAATGGTCGCGCGCGCGACTGATCGGGCCGGCCAGCTTCCCGTGGTCCTCACCGGCGGCTGCTTCCAGAACGCGCGGCTGGTCGAGGAGGTGCTGCGCGCGCTGCGCGGGCGGCCGGTCGTGCGCCACGGCGAGATCCCCCCCGGCGACGGCGGCCTCGCGCTCGGGCAGGCGCTCGTTGCCGACGCGATCGCGCGGAGGAGCGCATGAGCCTCTTCGTGGGCCAGGTCATCCGGACACGGCAGACGCCCGACGGCCGCGAGGCGGTCGTGAGCGTGCGCGGCGCGCGCCGCGTGATCCTCCTGGACGCCGTGCCCGAGGCGCGAATCGGGGATGCGGTGCTCGTGGAGGCGGGCGCCGCGGTGGCGATCGTCCGCGACGTCGAGAACCATTCCACCACGCAGGAGGGACCACCATCATGTGCCTAGCCGTGCCGGGCCGGGTCGTGGAGATCGTCGGCACCGACGAGATGCGCACCGCGCGCGTCGACTTCTCGGGCGTCGTCCGGCCCGTCTGCCTCGCCTACGTCCCCGAGGCCAAGGTGGGCGATTACGTGCTCGTGCACGTGGGGTTCGCCCTCTCGCGCATCGACGAGGACACCGCGCGCGAGACGTACGCGATCCTGGCCGAGCTCGGCGCCCTCGAGATCCCGGAGGAGGAGAGCCATGCGCCACGTTGACGAGTACCGCGATCCGGTGGCGATCGCCGGCGTCGTGCAGAAGATCCGCGAGGTCGTCACCCGGGGCTGGACCCTGATGGAGGTGTGCGGTGGCCAGACGCACTCCATCTTGAAGTTCGGGCTGGAGCAGCTCCTGCCCGAGCAGGTCGAGCTGGTCCACGGGCCCGGCTGCCCGGTGTGCGTGACGCCGCTCGAGCTGATCGACCGCGCCGTCGCGATCGCCGGCCGTCCCGACGTCGTCTTCTGCTCCTTCGGGGACATGCTGCGCGTGCCCGGATCGCGCGAGGATCTCCTGTCGGTGAAGGCCCGCGGCGGCGACGTCCGCATCGTCTACTCGCCGCTGGACGCGCTCAAGATCGCGCGCCAGCATCCGGACCGGCGGGTGGTCTTCTTCGCCGTGGGCTTCGAAACGACCGCCCCGGCGAACGCGATGGCCGTCCAGCGCGCGGCCGCTCTCGGCATCGACAACTTCTCCGTGATCGTGGCCCACGTGCTCGTGCCGCCGGCGCTCGAGGCGCTGCTCTCGTGTCCCGACGCGCGGATCCAGGGCCTCCTCGCCCCCGGCCACGTCTGCGCCGTCACGGGATATCGCGACTACGAGCCGCTCGCAGCGCGATACCGCATCCCGATTGTGGTTACAGGATTCGAGCCGCTCGACCTGTTGCGCGGCGTGCTGGAGACGGTGCGCCAGCTCGAGGCCGGCACGTGCCGGGTCGAGAACGCCTACGCGCGCGTGGTGGCGCCCGACGGCAACGCGGCGGCGCGCCGGATGGTGGAGGAGGTGTTCGTCGTGTCCGACCGCAAGTGGCGGGGACTCGGCGAGATCCCGCTCAGTGGGCTGGCGCTCGCGCCGAAGTACGCGCGCTTCGACGCCGAGCGCATCTTCGACGTGGGCGGGCTCGACGTGAACGAGCCGGCGGCGTGCCGCAGCGGCCTCGTGCTCCAGGGACGCCTGCGGCCACCCGACTGCCCGGAGTTTGGCCGCGGCTGCACGCCAGAGCATCCCCTCGGCGCGACCATGGTCTCTTCGGAGGGAGCGTGTGCCGCGTACTTCCATTACCGCGGAGCCGAGGCCCGCGCCGCGACGCTCCCAGTGGAGGCTTGACGATGTCGACCTCGTTTGCGTCCATGCTGTCCTGTCCGGTGCCGCTATCGCACGGGGACGTCGTGCAACTCGCTCACGGCGGCGGCGGGACGAAGATGGCTGCCCTCATCGAGCGCGTGTTCCTGCCCGCGTTCCGGAACGACCACCTCGCGGCGCTCGCCGACGGCGCGACGGTCACGGTCGGGGACGAGCGGCTGGCGTTCACCACTGATACGTTCGTCGTCAAGCCGATCTTCTTCCCGGGCGGCGACATCGGCTCGCTGGCCGTGCACGGCACCGTCAATGACCTCGCCATGTGCGGGGCCGTGCCGATGTTCCTGAGCGCGGGCTTCGTACTGGAGGAGGGCTTGCCGATCGTCGACCTCGAGCGGGTCGTGGCCTCGATGGCGCGGGCGAGCGCCGCGGTGGGGACGCCCGTCGTGACCGGTGATACCAAGGTGGTGGACAAGGGGAAGGGCGACGGCATCTTCATCAACACGGCGGGCATTGGGCGGATTCGGGAAGGCGTCACGGTCGGTCCGGGGCGAGCCCAGCCGGGCGATGCGGTGCTGGTGTCCGGTCCCGTGGGCGACCACGGGATCGCGGTGATGGCGGCGCGTGCTGAGCTGGAATTCGACACGGCGCTCTGCTCCGACAGCGCGCCGGTGACCGGGCTGGTAGCGGGCCTGCTCGACGCCGTCCCGGGCACGCACGTCCTGCGCGATCCGACCCGGGGCGGTCTCGCTACCGCGCTCTGCGAGATCGCCGTGGCATCGCGGGTGGGGATCCGGATCGAGGAGGCCGGCGTTCCGCTGCGCCCCGAGGTGCATGGCGCCTGCGAGCTGCTCGGGTTCGATCCGCTGTACGTCGCCTGCGAGGGGCGGTTCGTGGCCATCCTCCCAGAGGCGGACGCCGAGCGCGCGCTGGCCGCGCTTCACGCATGCCCCGGCGGCGCGCAGGCGCGGCGCATCGGGCGCGTCGTCACCGAGGACCCCGGGCGCGTGGTCCTGCACACGCGGGTGGGCAGCCATCGCCTGCTGGAGCGGCTCTCCGGCGAGCAGCTTCCGCGGATCTGCTGACCGCAGGGCCCTCCGGGCGTACGGACTCATCTGAACGCGGCCGGCGCGGCACATGTCCGGAAGCGCTAGAGAGAACTTCCCCCGTCGGCGGCGCCAGGGCTGTCCCGGCAGTTTGGGTATCAAACGCACGCCAGGGCGACC
>Ga0335077_10001372_pt1 | contig 28812 bp, 22 predicted proteins | sample Lox_Sample_31_FD_207151 | JGI IMG/M metagenome (GOLD analysis project Ga0335077, IMG submission 207151) | Soil microbial communities from Loxahatchee National Wildlife Refuge, Florida, United States - Lox_Sample_3.1 | ecosystem: Environmental > Terrestrial > Soil > Wetlands | place: USA... | reverse complement strand
AACTAGACATTTCAATCTAAATATATAATATTAACTATTAAGTTAAGCTAAATCTATTAAAACGCTTATAATAATTTTTCTTTAGACAAATATAAGCCAAATTCTGTACTAATAATTTAAAAAAAAATACATATATCACATATAGTTGCTTAATCTCACTGATTCTAATAAGTCAAATTACTTTTATTAAAAACTAAATTAAATTAAAAATCAAATATTTTCTATAAATTCAACAACGCTTTTTAACACATAATAATAAAAAGTGATTTTGGACTTTCCTAATAATTATCTAAAATACATTAATACTAATAAAATTAAATAATACCACTTCATATATAGAGATATAAAACTTATTTACAAAAGTAATTATGATTATGGTTTAAAAATATAATATAATGAAGGAAGTTAATGTAAATCTACTGAATCTTTTATATAAGAAGATGTAAGTATACTAAATACATAACTCTGTATCCCAGCTATCGCTAACTCTAATCCTGATATTCCTGTAATTAAAGATATAGCTATAATACCTCCTGTTAAAGCAACACTTAAATTATAAGTTAAACCTAGTATACCAAACCCTGCCAATATTAATAAAAGTAAATGTCCTGATATTAAATTAGCGCCTAATCTAATTCCTAAACTTAACCCTTTAGCTATATATGATATTAACTCAATTAAAGCTAATAATGGAACTAAGTACAAAGGTGTTCCTTGAGGCGAGAATAATGTGAAAAATCTTAAAGAATGTAAAACTAATCCTATAATAGTAACACCAAATCAAATACTAGAACTCATAGATAAAGTACTTACTAAATGAGCAGTCGTAGCAAAATTATATGGAATTAACCCCATTAAATTACTAAATAATATATAAATAAATAGAACAAACACAAATACAAAGAAAAATAATCCAACTGTCATTCCTATCTGTCCTGAAACCATATTATATATAGTAAAATAAATAGCCTCTGTACTAAAAGATCATCCGTTTATTTTTACCTTTTCTTTAAAACCAGCATAAAAATAAAATAATAAAATAAAAAAAACTACTAAACCAATATATACTGAAATATTAGTTAATAATCCTAATGGAGTATAGTTTAAACCTAAAAATTCACCGAAAAATGGTTTAATTTCGAATTGATCCATAGGAGACATTAATATAATTCTTTCCGTATTCAAATTATACACTAAATCAATATTTTTTAAATTACTCATATTTTTTGATATTAAATATTAAAATTACTTAAAATAAATTAGTTGCAAGAAACAAATAATATTATATCATTAATTTCACTTTTTTAAACAAACTTAACTTTTTATTTTTTTTAACTATATAAATTCTTATTACTCCATATTATCAAAAACTAACTATATGCAAAATGTAACTTTTCTAATGTAATTGCTTACGAATAGATTCGAACTACTATACTAATATACTTTGCCAATTATTAAGCTACGTAAAGCGTAAAGAAAAATACAAATATAACTATAAATATTATTCAATTATATAAACAATTATTAAATTAAAATAAAAATATCACTAAAAATTTATCTTAATCAGGATTAAACATTAATGTTAGTATAAACATAAAACTTTATTATTTTAAATTGTTATTCCATATGGTATTATATCAAACGCATAAAATACACAGATAGTAAATATTATATAAGCAAAAACTAGAGGTAATAACTCTTTTCAACACAAAGACATTAACTGATCATATCTCAACCTTGGAAAAGAAGCTCTCACTCAAATAAATAAAAACACAACGATAACAATTTTAAATCCTAAAATAGATGATCCTTCTAATTTATCGATTAATAAATTAATAAATTGAAATATAGTATCTTTAACACTAAATTCAATATGATAATTATCATTAGAATATTCCATATAATTATTTATATATAAATCTGAATCATTTTTTAGAAATTTTATTATCTTAGTTTGAAAATTAAAATTTTCATTATTTAATACTGAATCAAAAGAATTATTATTACTATTAAAATTAGAATCCGAATAATGAATAATAAATTTAATATTTTCAAAAAAATAATCAGCAATGGTAAAAATAGGTTTTAAAATTCATTCTCTTAAATCCGGAAAATGATACCCACCTAAAAAGAAAACAGACATAAAAGCGGACATTAATATAAGAGATGAATATTCACCTAAAAAAAAGAATACGAATATTGACGCTCCATGCTCAGTCATGAATCCGGCCACAAGTTCTGATTCCAATTTATGTTTATCATTTAATATTAATAATATGAAATTATGAATTTACATTAATAAGAGATCTCCTTAAAATATACTTTTCCTCTTTCCACATAATAACTTTTTCTTTTTTTATATATCTACCTATTGTCATTTTATGCAACCCTAATTTACGTGCAACTTCTACACTATTTTTATAGACATCTGATAATATATATTTACCTTCTATTAATTTATATATATACACAGGTTTAGATAAAGCAAATGATATTAATTCTTTAGTTATATTCTTATGTTTTCTACCATACATAGGATTACGGCACCCTCTTGTAGCCAATTTAATTTTTAATCTTGCTTCTTCTGAATGATTTTTTCCTAACATAGGATGTGCAGAATTTTTAAATCTATTGACCATTTTTTGTCTAGCTTCTAAAGTATGCTTGTATCCTAACATAGATGTAGCAGTACTTTTTAAATTATAAAGACAAAGAGATTTAACATAAGAAATATATTTAGTCTCTAGATCAATTAGAGATATCTCTTGATTAATCATATAAGATTCAAATACTATATAATAAAAGTTACTTAACCCATATAATTTAATGCTTTTTTGCAACCTAATATTAGATTTTTTACCTTTGATATGTTCCTTGAATCTACTTACCAGATTTTCACTACTTCCTATATAGATTTTCTGATTTGCTTTACAAAAAAAACCGTAAATACCCTTTAAACCTTTTAATTCCTTTTTAATTTTTTCTATAGTTACCTTATTTTCTATGTTATTATAAAATTTTTCAGGTTTTATTATTTTGTCTTTATTAAAATTAGAGTTAACTAAAATAGATAAATCAAGAACGTTATTAATTTTATTTAATAATAAACAGGACTTTAACTTTAATAAACAATATATATAGCTAAGAATAATTAATTTAACATTAAAAATAGAATATAAATTATTATAGTTCACATAAAGTCTCTGAAGAACAAGATAAATATAATCTATATTTATCTTGTTCTTACTGATAGTATTAATTTTCCAATATTCTTTAAAATATAAATAAAATAAAAATAATTTTCAGTATATTATGAACTTAATATTAAATCAAAAAAAAGAATAATTTTTTTGATTTAATAAGCCAAATCTAGCTTCGGGTAGATCAAAGGGAGGTCTATTTGTTTCTGCCAATATAGCAATAAAAAACATTAAAGCTATAGGTAACAGAGGAAATAAATTTCATATTGTTTGTTGACATTCCACTATATAGGTCAAACTAAAAGAACCTGAAAACAAAATTAATATTAAAATAATAGAAGAAAAAACCAATTCATAAGACAATAATTGAGCTGTCGATCTAATAGCTCCCATAAAAGCATATTTTGAATTAGCAGCCCATCCTGATATTAATATACCATAAGATCCTAATGAAGAAACAGCTAACGCAAAAAATATTCCTAGCTCATAATCAAATATAGCTAAACCTTCACCAAAAGGTATTATAGCTCATCCTAATAAAGCAAATATCAAAGTAATACAAGGACCCATTACAAATAACAAATTATTCGATTGTCTAGGTATAATTATTTCCTTTACTAATAACTTCAAAGCATCTGCGACTTATAAACTAAAAATTATAATTATATTAAGTAAGATATATTCCTCATACTAATCAATAAGATAAGTATAATATAGATAACCTTTAAAAGCCAAACTTAAATCTAATTTCTTTCTTATTATGCCTGGATTTAAAAATCTAAAAAATTACATTCTTAATTTTTTATGTTATCATTTATTAACATAAATGATAACTAACATATAACTTAGACTTTAGAATTATTTACAATATGACTGAATTTTTAGTTTAAGACCATATTATCACATTTTATAATATAATTACTACACTTCTTTATTTATACCTATTAAACAGATAATGTAATCATTCTAAAATATGTAAGATATCTGGTCGTTAAGAAAGTTACAAACAAAATTTATTAAATTTTATGTAATAAATTGTAAATTTCTATTGATTAATTTCATATATGAAATTGTTCCAACATTTAATCTTATTTTTCTATAAAAAGAGAAAATATTATTATTTCTTATCTTTTTAATACCACTCACGTTTGATGGTTGTAATATACCCCAAATTCCTACTGCATTAGGTCCACATCTTCGTTGCATACTAGCCATAATTTTTCTTTCCGCTATAGTTACGAAAGCTACAGTCATCAATACAGGAACCAATATTATTAATATTTCTAAAATTTTATATAAAGTTTCCATTTGTTCTTACTTTAATAATATTATATATATATTATATTATATAACTGTCGTAAATTTAAGCATAACTACTTACTTTTATAAAATATTTAGCACATGTTATATAATCAATATAGAAATATTTTTTTTTATTTCTAAAAACTTAAAGAATTAACGTCTTTTAAGCAAAATTATAAATATATATAGTTCATATAATTCTTACTTAAAAAACATAAGGAATAAAAACCAAATCATAAATTAATTTATTATGATTTGGTTTTTATTTAATTAGAACTAAAATAAAATTAAAACTAAATTTTCTTATTTAAAAAATTTTAAAATTAAAGAAAACAACTTTATTCTTTATTAATTTTTCTTACTATATCAAGTGCGCCTTCTTTTAGTTCATATACAAATCCTATAACTAATATATATAGGAATATAAGTAAATTATTTTTACTAATCTCTTGATTTTTCTGATGTATGGCAGGATAAGGGAAAGCTAATATTATTTCTAAATCAAAAATTAAGAACAATAAGGACACTCTATAAAATATAACATTAAAACGCTCTCGAGTTTGAACAAAACTAGTAAACCCACATTCAAAACCCCCTCCTTTTTCTAAATATTTTACACTCAATGAAAAATAAGAATTAATAAGTAATAATAGCAATCCTATTAATACATTAGCTATAATATAATATTTAAGATTAGTTGAGATATTGCCAATATAATTATTACTATTAATAAATTCCTCAGAAAAAGGAGATATTAAAAAATAAATAGCATTTTTTCTAATATTAAAATTATTCAAATATACTCTTTTCATAGATATAAATTTAAATCGCATTAATAATAAGGATTTTAATTTATTAAATATAACATAACGATTATAACAATAGAAATAATAGATAATAAACAAGAAACCATTTTTATTACTTTGAATCTTTTTAATATTTAAAATATAATTATTAAAATTTAATTGAGGATAATAAACAGAACTTGTTTTTATATATTTCAAATTTACTAATTTTATTTTACTTTGATTTTCATTTGTAAGTGTAATAGCACCTATCATACCAAGTAATAAAATAATACTAACAATGTAAATATAAGAATGATATACAGTATAAAGTACATCACCTATTAACGACACTTGTGTAAATTTATTAACAGAAATACATCAATCTGGCGATATTATTACATAATTATTATCTTGAAATTCCTCATTATAAAATGAAAATCACGAATTACTTTTATTAAAATTGTATAAAGATAATGATATATTATTATTATCTTCAATTACGCTATTAATATCTGTTAATTGAAATAAATTTTTCTTTTCTTCATCTAATAAAATTAAATTATCTTTTTCATAAGTTAAATTCTTTATTTTTATAAAACTTAAATTGTACAATACGTTCTTTAAAGCAAACATAAATCCCCCTAATAAAAGAAATAACAAAGGAAGGTAATTATTATTTCTTTTTTCTATTACTTCAATATCAATTATCATAATAACAAACAAAAATAATATTGCTATAGCACCAATATAAACTATAATATAAGATATTCCAATATAGACAATACCTGTATATATAAGATAAAAAGCTACCAATATATATAACACTATTAAATTAAATACTGATACTATAGCATTCTTAGTTGTTATTACTAATATACCTGCGCTTACCGCTAATATAGTTAATATAAATTTTAAATAACTATATTCCAAAAACACTTCCATTAAATGATTTTATTAAGCAAAAATAGAAAACTATACTACCAAATTTATTATTAAAACTTATAAATAAATTATATAAAATATAGTTAATAAAAATAACTATAACTCAATATTAGATCTATAAATTTAACTATAATCTCCGAATATTTAAATAATCTAATAATAAAGTTTCCATTTTCTCTGCATTCTAAAAGAAAAGATTTAAACAAATAGTCGAAAACTAAAAATATTTTATTTTCGAAATTGAGAACGAACGGAATTGAACCGCCTATGACATAAATCAATGAGTTTACAGCCCATCTCCCAAACCAAATGAGAATCATTCTCTGAGGGAGAGTTAATAAAATATATTTTCCAGCTGCAGGTTCCCCTACAACTACCTTATTTCGACTTAACAGACATTAAAGTCATATATTAAGATCTTCTCTAAAAAAATGAAAATCAACTTTTTTTGATTTGCTATTTACTATAATGTTATAACATATATATATATATTAGACATAATAAAATAAACATAAATACTTCGTATTAAAGTAATATATTTATTCAAATAACTAAATAATATTTATAATATTAAGAAAAGATTTAATTCTAATATAATAAAATTATTAATTAAATATAAACTAAAAATTTTCAGAGTAAAACCCTTCCTACACATACTTCTTTCTCCGCCTGACGAGTGGTTAGTACACCCCAGATATTTAATTCACCGTAACGTTCTGATTTACGATTACTAGCAATTCCTTCTTCATGTAACCGAGTTTCAGGCTACAATTCGTACTATATTTTTCTTATTTTTAGGATTAGCTCCGACTATTATTTCATTGCACCCTTTTGTTAAGAAACTTGCGGCACGTCTATCATGGATAATCAAATTTAACATACAACTATTATTATTATTTTCATTTTCTGTCTAAATTCATTCCATCTACTATTTTCGTTATTTTATTTAATCCATCAATTTTTAAATGTTCTTTATTTTTTACTAATTCTGCTACCTTTTTAAAATCTGCGAAATCTAATGATTTCATTCCTAGTATTGGATATTCAGTAAAAAAGGGTATTACTTTTCTATTTATATCTGAAGTATTTTTTATTTGAAGTAAAGCGATATTTTTACTTTTATTACAATATACAGAACTTTCTTTATTAACTTCATTTGAATTTAAATATAAGCTACTAAAATATTTTGACATTCCAATTAATAAATTTTTTTCTCTAATATGTAAACAAGTTCCAAATATTAATCTTACTCTTTTTCCTAATTTAGTTGTTCCTTTTTCTATAGAAACACAAAATGTTGAATCTCCTGAGACAAATCCAGAAACCCATAACGGATTAGGTATACCTTTAAATTTATACTCAAGTCTATCTATAGTTTCAATATTGGTAAATGCTTCTAATAATTCTTTCGATAAACCTTTATTTAAATTAGCTTTTAGAGATACTATTTTTAATAATCCCTGTTCAGTTAAATGTACTTTTTCCTTTATTAATTCTAAACATTGTTCAAATAATAAAAAATCTAGATATTTAGCGCTAACTAACGGATAATTATTAAAATGATTGATAATTATAGGTAATTCTTTAATATTAATCACTCTAAATAATACAGTATTTTCATTATTTTTTCTAACTATACCTACACCTAATGTTTTTTGTATCAATTCTAATAATGGTAAATCTTTTTCATGTACATAAATAGAAAAATAAGCTGAAACTCTTCACTTCAATTTACTTTTTGCATCCTTATAAATAGAAATTATAAACGACCCTTCTGCATCTGTAAATCCTGTTATAAATCATGAATTTAAATTTTGATTATTTGTAGTAGAAAAAAATCTATTTAATAGTTGGTTAGTAAGGACTTTGACTTGATAATTTCTTTCGAAACCCATTAGAGCACACCTTAAACTTCTTATTCCTTTAGTTATATTTTTAAGAAGTCAATTACCGTCTACTCGTTGCTCTTTTACAGCTAATATAACTGACTTAGATCCGCGATTATCCATTTCTCTTTCGATCATATTTTGACTTATTACTATCCCTGAGTGATTAGTTCAGCCACTTATAATTTTTCAATTATAGCTTAGTATCAAAATCTTTAGGAAGTTCCCGGAGTTTGGTAATTTGAGCCAAATTAGTGCTGTCCTAAAGCACTTATCAGCCCACCTCATTCGGGCCATAATGACTTGTCTTACTCCCCTATTAAACCTTAATCATTCATTCTTAATAATCATCTCAAAATATTTAAAATTTTACCTTTTAGGAATCCACTTAAACATTAAAAATCGAATTTAAGAATAAACGAAACCAATTTCTGATTATTCTTCTTATTTACCAAAAAATTAACTTTTACTTTAAATAAAATTAGTTCAACTTTTTATTCTATAAAAAGTTGATTGAAGAGGGATTGCGCCCGTCTAAATCCGGAATCAACCATCCGTCTCGCGACACGAACTGGAGACAGCCATGCAACACCTGTATTTTTTCTTTCGAAAATTATTCAAGAAGTGGTAAGGTTCTACGCGGGTTATCGTATTAAATAACATGCTTCACTGCTGATCTCTGTGGGCCGCCTAATGATTTGGGTTTCCGCCTTGCGACCATACTCCCCAGGTGGTATGCTTAATACCTTCGTTTGTACATGCCTATATTACAATTAATAGCATTATAATTTAATTATATTGAAATATATTAATATTAATTAAACTAATATTAATATATCAAATATATATATATCTATATATAACTATATAATAATAATTAATAAAATAGCATAACAGCATACATCGTTTTCTGCTTGGACTACTGGGGTCTCTAATCCCGATCGATACCCAAGCCTTCGTACCTCAGCGTCAGTTTCCTGTAGTAACATGCTTTCGCCGCTTCGCAACCCCATAAGTATCTAGGTATTGTTACACTCCTCCTTAGAATTTGTTACTTCTTTATACTCTAGTATAATAATATCAATTTTACCCTTATGTATTATACAATTGATTATTTATACCGCCTACGTACCCTTTAGACCCATTAATGACGAATAACGCTTGCCTCGCACGTCTTGCCGCGGCTGCTGGCACGTGACTTAGCCAAGACTAGTTAGAATCATTTATATATTCATAAAACCTTAATTAAATATTTTCCTATACTTAATTAATATTATATAAATTTTATTGAAATTTATTATTCTATATTTATTAAAAAATTTACATATAAAATTTATTTTTCTTACTTTTTACCTTATACTAAAAATAATAATTTCCTTTCATTTCGATATATTTAATAAAATCCAAAATAAAAGCGATATATATTAAATATAAAATTAAGAATTATATAATTCTTAATTTTATATTTGAAACATATAAGATATCGTCATTATCCTCTCTTCTTTAGGATTTTACCTTAAAATTAGCACACATTTAGTGGTTTTTTTCATCCCTTTAGATAGCTGGTTCAGTCTTTCGACTATTGACCAAGATTCCCTACTGCAGGCAACATTTTGTCGCTAGGCCGTTATTTCATTGCCAATGTGGTCGTTCATCCTCCAAAGATTCGACTACAGTTCACAGGCTAGTTGAGCTATTACCTTTCCTACTACCTCCCTGATACAGGCCTCTCTTTAAGCGAAAATTCTTCTTTTAGGTTTATGATTTCTAAATATTATGCTGCCACAATTATATATATTTTTCATATCATTATAACCAATATAAGGTATTTAACCTTACTTAAAGGCAACGTTCCTGACTTTACTCACCAGTACACTACTTCCTTTTATTTTCCATTAATATTATTTTATAATTCTTCTTAATTATATAATATATACTAATGAATATATTTGGACGTTCAATTCGCATGTATTAAAGCCTCTAAATAGCGTTCACTCGGAACCATCATCAAATACTTTTTTGTATTAATAATAATATTATTAATATAAATCACTGAAAAATTTTTTTTCAATGATTAGTTGTTAACAGGAATTGAACCTATATAAAAGCATTAACAGTGCTCTGCTTTACCATTAAGCAATAACAACTTTTTACTAAGATATATAGTATCTATTTAATTTTTTTATTTAAAAAATATTTCTTTTTCTCTCAATTAAATTTTTTTTTTATATTTGTATATATCTTATATAAAAAACTTTTTTTATACTAAAATTTTTATTCTCTATTGAGAACAATATAGCAAAATATTATTTATTTATAAATTCATAAATAATTTAATTAATAGATATAATAATTATACAATTCAAGTTAATTACTATTTAGATAAGAGGTTCTTACTTTAGTCCTTTACTTATGATAACCCTAAACAACAAATTATGACTATATATTAACTTGAATAAAAATTTTTTTTTCATTTTATAAAAATTATTGTTCTAATAATCAAGAAAAGAATTTTTCTACCTCTACAGCTTCTATTTTTATAGGCATAGAAGAATGAAGTACACCGCATATTTCAGAACATTGCCCATAAAAGAAACCAGTTCTTTCTATTATAACTGAAGCCTGATTTAATCGACCCGGACAGGCATCTACTTTTATAGCCAATGATGGTACAGCTCAATCATGTAATACGTCTGCTGCTGTAATTATAAATCTAATATGTGTATCTACAGGTAATACAGCAGAATTATCTACTTCTAATAATCTAAGTTCACCTCCTTCTAAACTTGCCTCATCTTTCATGTAAGAATCAAAATTAATTGTTTCGTTTTCCTCGTTAAGGAAATCAGCGTATTCATACTCTCAATATCATTGATGGCCTGTTATCTTTAAAGTCATGGCTGGATCTATTACTTCCTTTAATTTATAATCTTTATTTTAGTTTTAAATCTTAAGGATATTTATTTTAATTTATAAAGCATAGTTTTATGAAAATAAGGATAAATCAATTGAATAAATCTTTCTTTACTTTTAGATTTTATATAGATTACTGGTCTACTTTTATGATTTTGCACTGTACAATTAATTCCAAATTTATAATGTATTAAACCAACTAAATAATAAACATCATAAAAATTAAATCCTTTAGTATGTAAATAAAAACCAGAGCCCGATGAAGTATTTCCTCCATCATCCATTGCTCAATATGCTAAGCTTATAGGATTTAATCAATAAAACATTTCAAATGGTACTCTTTTAATTTTCTTGTCATTATTATCTTTTATATAAAAATCATTATATAATTGCATTAAAAATGGATAACTTCTAGTATGTACTTGTATATTATAAGAAGTTTTCCCATGTCTATTAGAACTACCTAATCTAGGCATACTATAACACAAAAACTTTATATTATTAAAAACAAATCATACATATTCGAATCTTATGATAGTTTGTGTAAATATAAAATAAGCATTTTTACTTGATCAGGTAACAGTTAAATTTCCATCACCCAATAAATGTCCTATAATCTGACTAAATATTTTTGAATTATATGAAAAATTAATAAATTTACGCATATTTAAAGGAATAAACATTCCTACTGTTGAAAAATATACTTCTTCACTTTTTAATATTAAATGATTTTTTTCATTTACATATAATTTAATTATATTTGTTTTTTTCTTATTTATCTTACTTCATGTTTTTAAATGATAAGATTTAATCTGTTTATTAATAAACCCATGACAAACATTGTTTGTCATGGGTTTAACCTTAAACATACTATTCAAAATTGATTTCGATCAAATAATACAATTAAAATAATTATTTATTAATTTAATTTTTAATCTTAATTCTTCCTTATTAAAAATTATAACTGGACTAGATCATAATGTTAAATTAACATAACATTTTCTATATTTAGTCTCTGAAGATATAATTATACCTTGCTAATTAAAAAAACTTATTTATTAAATATTATAATAACTAAACTATCATTTTTAAAAAATAAGTACTTATTTTTTACTTTTAGCATATTATAGAATTTATTTATAATAATAAAGGACGAAGTAATCCATAAGATACAATAATTTAAAACTAGGGAAAGCTATAGCTACTAATATAAGCGCTGGACCTACTGTTCATATTAACTCTATTAATGTCAGTTCTTGTAACTTCTTATATTACAAAGATAGACTATATTTTATTATTATTTCGATTTTCACATATAGTCTCTGAGGACCTTACTAAATTACAAATAAGTATTAATAGGTTTCCTGCTGATTATCCATTATTATATCCTTTAAAATTATCACTGATAATTTTATAGAATTTTCAGCATATAGCGAAATTTTATTCATAGTTTTCTAAGTTTATTTCGATAAAAATTTATATCTTTCTTTAAATATTTCACCAGAATTCATATATTTTATTACAGTACTACCACTTATATTCAAAAATCTACCAGCTCTTCTTCCTGAAACAAAACTGCCTATTAATTTAAATCCTTCTAAAGAACGTTTTTCATAAATATTAACTGGATTACCTCGAACTGCACTCATTTTTAATTTAGTTTCTTTTGAATGTATTCTTCCTAAAGCTTTTTTTCTAATTAATTCTATAGTATCTTTATTATGAGTTTTTCCAAAAAAAGGATTATTATTTTTTGCTTTTTTTAAACTCATCAATTTTTTAGTTTCTTCTGTATGAGTACGACCAAGTAAAGCAGACTTTTCTTTTTTATAAATTTCTTTTAAAGATTTACTAATTTTCATTTTAGTTTCCTCTGAATGCTTAAAACCCCGAGAACTTCCTGCTATCTTTAATATATTGTACTGTGGATTTAATATATTAAAGTAATATTGTTCTCTTTTATTTAAATCAAATTTATCACAATATTCTAATATCGTAACGGAAAAATTAGAATACCCATATTTTATTAATGTTCTGCTTATTATAAGATTACTTTTACTTTTTATATAATTTAGATTAAAATAATTTCTAAATCTTTTTGATATATCTACAGACTGTCCAATATAAATATCATTTGTTAATTTATTAGTTAACATATAAACACCAGATTTGCCTTTATTATCTTTTAAAATGTCTTTTCTATTGGCATAAGCATCTCAATATACTTTAACTTGATTAATATTATTATTATTTAAATGATTATCTGATGAAGTAGTATAATTTCGTAAAGAAATAAATATTTTACTATTTAATACAGTATTATCGAGCTTAGAACACTTCTGAATAGGCACATATTTACCATGATTCAAGTATCTATAAACTAATTTATTTTTCGACTTATTAAAATTTCACATTATTGAAAACATAATATATGAAACACCGAATAATATTACAACAAGATAAAACATTATTCTATCATGTAAATCTACTATTCCTTCCATTGATGGACTTGCTCCATCTTGGAAATAAATTCCTCAACTAAGTGGTACATCACTTATAGATAAACCTAATATTCCTAAATTTTTTCTTATATTAGAATTTTCTAATACTAATCTAAACTTAACTATTCAATTCTTCATATAGTTTATTATATATTTAAGATATTATTTTTATTTCTATTTATATTTTATACTATATTAAGTTTTTTCCTAAACACCTTATAATATTAGTAAATTATAATACTATAAGACTCATAATAATATATAAATTATCACTATTTAAAATTAATATTATATTTTAAGATCTTAAAATATAATATTAAATAATTATACCTCATTTAAATACTAATATTGAAATAGAGGAATAGTAATCATGTAAATAAGATTAATTAATAAGTAAGGTTTAAGAATATAAAATAACATAATATTACTCAATAAGGCAATAATTAAACTAATATTATTACTAGATACAGAAACAGAATAATATTCCTCATTATTAGAATACATAACAAATTTGGATTTATTAAATAAAGTGTCATCAAACACTTCATCATAAAAATATATAAATTTTATAATTCTAAGATAATAAGCAGCGCCTATAACACTAGTGAAAATTACAATTATAGATATAAAATAGTAATCCATTTGCATACTAGCTAAAAGTATTTGCTGTTTTGCGAAAAATCCTATTAATGGTGGAATCTTCATATAGATTATGTTAAATAATATAATTAAATATTATAAAATTTTTTTAAATGACTTCAATTATTAATTTTCAAACCTTTATTTTGGTTACAATAAGATATAAGCAATTTTTCAACTTTATTTTCCTTTTTGTTATTACGGTTTCTTAATAACAAATGTATTTCCTCTAATATTAATCATAAATAGCATTTATACCCAAATAAAGGATTTTTATATAAATAACTGAAAAGAATATCTTTAGATATTCTTTTATCTGTTCTTACCAGATAACCTTTTTTTATATATTTAAGTCTATTCCTTTTTATAAATTTTACAGAACTTTTTACATTTTCAGCTATTTTACTCATAATATCAAAATTAGACTCCTTTATATCGGAAGCAATTTCTATGTGAGGAAAATTTTTTTTTCCTTTAGAATTTCTTCTTTCCAATGGAACATAAATATGCCCATCTCCTTCTATTAATCCTGCTAAATAAGGACCCTATTTATCTTTAGTGGACACCTTAGAAAAAGATATATGAGCTAGACAAGAACTTAACTCTAAATTAATAAGATTTATAAGAAATAATACAAGAGAAAAATTTTTGATATAATACAAACTCATTTTTAAGTAATTATAAAATAATTTAGGTATATTAATTAATTGGAAAGTCAATCAACATAATTTATTGGACTTTATATTAACTTTATTATTATAATAAAGTTTTATTATTCACTATTTATAATATAAATTTTATATGTAAAGTCTCTAAGGGTTAATTTTTCATATTTCCCCTATGGATTTATCTTATATTATTATATCAAACTACATATACATAATTAATACATAAAATATTTCCATATATAATATAATATAATAGTTAAAAGTAAATTAATACTAGTTTACTTTTAAAAGCGGGCACTCACCTGCTAAAGAAAAAATAGTTACAGCCAGACAAAAAGCTAAGAAAGGATCTCTTACATGCATACCTTTAAAATGTGTTAAATAGGGTACTGGTGTAAATATTCACTCTTTATTTTCATTATTAAAATCATAATAATTAGTATCTGGATTATTAATTAAATATTTTTGAATAATATTAAATACTTTTTTTTCTTTATAGGAATATTCATTAGACATGATATTTCTATTTAATTTTATTAAATAATCTAAATTATTTATATTGCTATAATTATCACAATTATTAACATAATTATCTTCCCATAAATCAGATTTTAAATAATATACATGTAAATTATTACTATCTAAGAAATATGTACAATAGAGATAACCTCATGCTATTAAGATAAAAAATAAATTTAAATTAGTAATAGAATATTGAATTAAATAAAAAATAAAAGCATCAATACTACTTACTGTGTTGATAGATAGTCCTAATAATAAAAATCCAACATGTGCTATAGTACTATAGGCAAACAATCTTTTTATTCTTGATTGACTTATACCTAGAACAGTACCAACTATTAAAGAAATTAAAGCTGATAATATTAATATATTAGTTCATAACCCTAAACTAGAATAATGTGGACTTCATAATGATAAAGACTGTATATTATTTATATTGTATAATATATCTATATTATTATAAAAATCAGGGCTTGAATATAAAATAGTACTATCTTTTACAATATTATCTTTCACGTTAACTACATTAGTATTTATATTATAAAATGAAGAATATTCTTCTATCATATTTAAATTATTCAAATTTATTCCTGTATAAATATTATGTATCAATAAAAATATGAAAACTAAAACAGATAATTTAGCTATTATAATTAACCAAGTAGTACTATTTGTAGATACATCAGAATACACATCAGGAGCTCAATTATGAAAAGGAGCTGCTGATACTTTAAATAATAAACCAGCAAATAAAATTATTAAACAAGGATCAATAAAATTATTAGTAATATTATCAGAATATATCATAAAAATATACTCTAAATTTAAAGTTCCAGTATAAGCATATAATAAGCTACAACCTAATATAATTAAACCACTACTTAAACCACCTAACAGGAAATATTTTAAACCACCACTAGTACTTCTAAAAGATTCTATTTGAGATGTAGATAAAATATATAAACTAAAACTTTGTAATTCTAAAGATAAATATAATGAAATTAAATTTTGTGATGATATTAACAATGAACCACCTAAAACAGTAAATAATAGAAGAAAATTATATTCTTTAACTTCTAATTTATTATTATACCTTCCTTCTAATAAATAAGGAGTATTCAGTTTTATTTTTGGTAAAAACTTAATTATAAAAGAAAAAAAATTGTTACTATATAAATTAGATTTTAAAAGACTTTTATTTTCTGAATATATTTTTTCTAAAATAGATGTAACTTCTAAATTTAACTTATTTTCAATATTATAGGGCATAAAACAAGTTAAAAGTGAAACAATACCTCCTATTATTAACATAATAATGTCAAATATTTGCGACAAAACTGTAACCTTGAAAACGCCACCATATATCCCTATACCCCCAGCTAATACTTTTACATCTAAAATATTAAATGCAAGATACGCACTTAAGATAAAAATGATAAAAACGATTCTATTTAATTTTACATAATCTACCATATAACTTCTATTACGCTCTAAGCCTGATGTTACCGCTAATAATAAAATAAGAATTGCTATCATTAGCATTTTGGAAATATAGGATTCGAACCTATATCTATATAAATTAAAAAAAGAATTATTTATAGTTTCTTTTCTGATAACTTATTATATTATTTACCTATTATTATAATTTCCTTGAACTTAGCATCGTCATTGAACTTAATATTTCGTAATAGAAAACTATTATACATATAATATTAAAATTAATTAATAATAATTATATTTTGTTTACTATAATTATTAATTGTCTTAATAAATAATCATTTATAACTAACCAAATTATAATATTATTAAGATTGTACAGGTAATTTATTAAAACTGTGGAAATGAGGCGGAGAATCTACACTTCATTCTATATTTTTACTTAATTTAGCATTATCTGTTCAAGCTAAAATATCTTCAAGATATTCGTCTTTAAGTCAACCATCTCTAGTAACTTCTTTACCTTCTTCAAATTTATCACAAATTAATGAAATAAAATAAGCTGTCATTACTACTGATAATATAGAACCAGCACTAGATATTAAATTTCACCCTGCAAATGCATCAGGATAATCCGGTATTCGTCTAGGCATACCTTGTAATCCTAAAAAATGCATAGGTAAAAATGTAAGATTCACACCTGTGAATAAACCTCAGAAATGTAATCTACCTTTTCTATCATTATATGTAAGCCCTTCCGCTTTAGGTGATCAGAAATATCAAGCAGCAAATAAGGCAAATACCGCCCCCATACTTAATACATAATGAAAATGTGCTCGATTAGGCAGCAAATTTAGGACTATTTATTTATTTAGTTTCAAAAAGGAAGTAAATATATTTATTTGTCTTTCTTTTTCTTTCTCTTTTCAAAAAAACATATCAAAATATGTAAACTATATATTGCATATTTAGTCTCTAGGAATATAAAAAATATTATTCCGCCAATTAATAAAACAATTAATTTTTAAGACTTTAAATTAATTGTTTTGCATCTTAGCATATAATGCAATTATATTTTGTATAAAATATACAAAACAGGCAGCACATTATAAATAATAATGTACAACATAGGAATATAAAATTTATATTCCTATATATTTAACCACGTAATAAGTGATTATAAAATTAATATTATTAATTTTTGGACTATATATTTATGTATCTCACAAAATTGATATTACATACATTGCTTTTAGTCTCTACAATTACAAAGAATATATTCTTTGTAATCACGGTATTACTATCATTAGTTCGTGATGGTATAAGCGTTTAAATATACCTCTAACAAAGCTTCACCGTTAGCCCTTAATGAAATGGACCCGATATTAATAATCGATACAATGTGACCCCAAGACACTTTATTATGATTTTGAAAACTTAACTTTTATTAACATTAAAATAATTATATCAAGTAATATAGGATTCTTTTTTCGCCCCGATCAAAGGACAATCGGAAAAATGGGAATACAATTTATTTCTGACTAATTCATTACCAATATCTATCTTAAAATAAGGTATTACCTTTTTAGTACCTTCGTTAAATAGAGAGAGTTCCGATTCTTTTTTGCTTATAGAATTAAACTCTTCGAAAAAAGATGAATTATGTACTAGAAAAGAATTATTTTTAAAATCTAATCGTATTTTTTCTATTTTTGCTTTTATATCTATATTTTCTATTTTTTTATTAATATATAATTGAATTTTATTATTTGATTCAAAAAATTTATTTATAGACTGAATCAAATAATAATCGTAATTTTGTCCTATACTAAATTGCCCATAAGACTTAGCTCTACGTTTATCATATTTTAAAGAAAAACAACCTTCTGCCTCAATAAATCCACTTAATCAATATTTATAATAAGTAGGTATTATAAAATTATTATTATTATAAATAATTTTATCAATCTGCTTAATGTACTTATAGTTTCTGTTTTTTAAGACAAATTCTTTAGAATTCCGTTCTAAGCAATTTTTAGCAAACTCAAATTGACATTGTTTGTTAGAAGTCAATAAAGGATACTTATCTAATAATTTAAACAATTCTAAAGCATTTTTTTTACTACTTGAAGTTCACGTTACATATTTATTCTCCCGTTCAATACGAACGAATCCTTTTAATACTTTTTGTATTAACTTTAACATTAATACATTACTTCTTAGATTTTTCAAAGAAATACAAAATCTTATACGACAATAATTATTAGATCTTTTTATAACATCTACAACTATAGATCCATCCCCTTCCAATAAACCGATCCAATATAACTTAATATATTCTTCATAGCTTATATCCGAAAGTTTTGATTTGATAAACGATTCCAAAAGGCATAATTCATCTTCTTCCCCTATTCCATATTTTAATACTCTACCTATATTACAATTTTTATAATCAGAATTATAAAATATAATTAACAAATTAATAGTAAATAATATTTCAATGTAATATAAATAAAAAAAATTAATTAATCATAAGATTAAACTGTAATCATGAAACGCTATATCTAAACTAGCATTCGCTAGTATAACACCTGTTAATCCACCAATTGTAAATAAAAATACAAAACCTAAAGCATAGATCATAGGTGTATTGAAAGCGAAAGTCCCACCGTAACTTGTTGCTCAAGGTTCAGCCTTTGATCATTTCAGATCTAGTTAGCCTATATTCTAAAACATATAATAATATAATATTTTATGTTTTATTAAAGTTTTGCTCTAAATCCGTTACCGGCGAATTTGGACTATGCCTTATAATTCCATATAAAATTAAAAATAACTATAATTATTTAATATAATAATTTGACATTATTATATCTTTACGTAGGAATTATGGAGCATCTAGTCTCTACACTTTTACATTATAGTTTCCTAAAATATAATGATTTAGTTCGACGATTATCCTTTAATTATTACTTATTCTAATTAAAGGACTTTTCTCGAGTTTGCTCCTAATTTAATTATTCCCCATTATATTCTTCTTTCATCATAAGTTTATAATCAAATTTATAATGCATACCTTTTATAATATATTTATCAATATAAGGATATAACTTTTTTACTGATCTAACTCTAAAATAAATAACAGGTTTATTTCTTTGCATATGTAAAGTAGTATGTAACTCAAATTTTACACATAATACATTCATAATAAATACACATTCCTCTATTGTAAAAGATTGTGTATGTAAATAAAGACCCCCTCCTTTAACAAAAGAACCATCACCCATTATTCAATGTGCTAATCCTTCATAAGTTAATATGTCATATAAATCAATAGGAACTATTTTTTTCCCTTTTAAATAAAATTTATTTCTTAATTTTAAAAAACAAGGTAAAGCGCGACTCACTATTTCGATTCCATAAAAATCTTTTCTATTTATCCTAGTTTTTACAAAATAAGGATAAGAAGAACAATAATGACGCATTAAACAAAATACTAAGTAAATATATTCTATATGTTTCATGGACTGCTTGAATCTAAATCTAGCATTTTCTTTATATTTGCTGTTATTATTTACAGTTATATTTCCATCACTTAATAATATACCTATTAATGGTTTCATTATACTATCAGGAATATCTATCATTTGTCTAATCTTTTTAGTATAATAAGGATAACCTATAGTAGATGAAAGATTCGTACCAAAAACGGTTAATTCTTTACAATTACTTTTACTACATGAAAAGTGTAAATTACATTTAGAAAAATTAGTTAATATGATATTAAATAATTGTATTGAATTATTATTAATTTGAATATAAGGAATAAATAAATTATTGGCCATATAATTCTTACTAAAGGAATGTGACAGCCAGGAAAAAATTTTTATACCAGTAGGTACAGCTATAATCATTGTGAAATAGCAGATAAATTCTCAATATATTGATTAATTTAAATGCCTTTCCCGAACTGTACGTGCAACTTTCATTGCATACAGCTCTCCCTCTTTATACTATTATTTCATTAAAAAAATAAAGAAATAAAGACTATTTTCCTTCAACCTAATTTCAAATAATTACCAAATTTAATTCGTATATAAGAATAAGAATTTTATAATCTCTAAAATCATTACTTTCTTGGTTTACTATGAAAACTCCGTCAACTATTTATTCTTATAAATAGTTGATCCCAAATTCTTATTTATAATCCTTATATATTTTTAGGTAATACTTTAATATTATAAGGTCATTTCTAATGAGAAACAGCTACACTTCTCATTCATAAGGGATTTAGTATTACCATAAATATCATAGCTCAGGAATGACCTTTTATTTTATGTGAAAAATAATAAATTCCTTTCTTAAACATGCTATTGTCAGTCTCAAATCACTTTGAATACCTAAGTTTAATGCTTTACATCACTTATAAAAATAATAAAATAATTTTAGTTAAAATTCTTTACTAAGAAAGAATTGTTTACATAGATAATTTATATAAGAAACTTTTTACGAAAAAAGGCTGAATTAAACTCAATATTTTATTCAACTCCTTTCTGTTTATATATATCCTTGGTTTATTTTTTTCTAAATGAATAGTAGTATTGATATCATATTTTATTTTTAAAATATTCATTAAGAGTACTACTTCTTTAAAAGAGAAAGAATCGGTACATATAGTTATACCTTTATTTCTTTTGGAACCATCGCACATAATTCAATGTGCAATAGCTACATAATCTAAATATTCATATAATTCTGGTTTTATTGACTTTACATTTGTTCCTAAATAAAACAAGGTATATATCTCATTGAGACAACTTAATTGTCTTGTTTGAAATTCCAAAGAATAAAATATCTTTCCTCTTTTTATATTTTTCACTAATCAAGGATAACCAGAACAAAGCGAAGATAATTGAACAAAAACTATCCAAAGATATTGAAAATTTATAATAGATTGCTTAAAACCAACTCTTGGATTTCAACCTCCTCTTTTTTGTATCCAAGCATCTCCTAATATTAAACCAATAATAATACTTCGTTGAATTTGATTCATAAGTATTAATTCTCTTTCTCATTTGGTAAGAATACCCTTTCGTAATTTAATAAAAAATTCATTATAATTAAAAGATATTAAATATTTTGTATCATTCTTAAATTTTATTAATTCTTTTTCATTTTCTTTTGTATTGTTATATAATAACCTACTTTTTATTTTTATTGGAAACGACGTTGATGGAGTATTTATACTCAAGATTATAAATAATAAAATGGCGCACGTAGCTGCAGTAAAATATGCTCTTGTATCGGCATCCATTCCCACTGTATACATGTGGTGACTTCAAACTATGAAGCCTAACACTCCTATTGATAACATGGCATAAACCATTCCAATGTACTTTTATTTCTAAAAAGAAATTGGATCATTTCTTTACTAACTCAAATAAAATAGAAATAAAGGATTAATATTACCTAACATCAAAATTTTCTCATTTCTTAAAAAATTCTTTTCATTTTTTACCTAAAATACTATCTTCCAAAGCTCTATGAGCTCCCTTGTTTAATAATTCATAACATTCCGATATTAATTTAATTCTTTCATTTTTGCCTGATTTAGGAGGATATAATTTAAAATAATTTAATATATCAAGCACTTCTTTTTTTCTATATAAAATCCATTTAAAATGTTCTTTACCTTTAGATAAATAGATAGTCCCTCCATATAAATCAGTTAATGGTTCAAGTAATAATTTATTTTTTTGAGCTACTGTTACAAATATTTGACAAGATAAAACATTAAGATAAACACTTCCATCTGTGTCAAAAAAACCAGACAGTCATCCATTATAATAATTTAATGGTTTAGGTTGAATTATAGATACATTGTATTTTTCACATACTTTTGATAATTGTAATAATCTTATAGGATTCCTAATTAACCCATTTATTCCTCGTATCAAATTTAACAATCCTTGTCTATTATGTAATCTATACCTAAAATAGTTTTTATTTCTAATAATCTTAACGGAACCCCCGTATTTTTCTTGAATTAAATATAGACAATTTACGTCTCTTGTTTGCATAGTTATTTCTATACTCGGATATCCCTTTTTACTCATAAGAAAACAACCGTCTCCATCTATTATCCCTCCTATTCATTCATTCAATTTATCATCTTTTTCAAAAGAATAATATCTATTTTTATTACTAAAATTCAAAGTTTTACTCATCAATTTTAAACACCTAATATTACTTAATAGAAAAACCATATTTTTCAAATATAAAGTAATACGAAAGATTAAAATAAAAATTTTTATTCCTCTATTCTCATCTTTATTTTCTTTGTTAGTTAATAATGAACATATGACCTCTGAAATATCTATTTTTTTATTCAACAAAAATAATTTATTTAATTTTGTTATAGTTATTTGCTGGTCGTATAATAATATAAAAATTATAATTATTACTAATAAATAATAATTAGTTAAACAAATAATATTATTTATTTTAAAAACTATTGTTTTTCTACAAAATACTTCAAAATTATTTAAAGTGTATACAATAATTCCTCAAAACTTCCTGCATATAGTTCATTGCAAAATATATAAAATATATATTTTATTATATTTTGGGCCACATAGACCAAACACTGATTTATCAGACAATGTACCTATAACATGACTTATCATACCAAAACCAGGTATAATCAGTATATAAACTTCTGGATGCCCAAAAAATCCAACTCTTTAAAACCAAAAAATCAGCATAAAATAATTTTACCTAATTATTTATATTATATATATAGGTCTATTATTTTATTATATATTTTAAAGAATTCGACTATACATCAAGCATCATTTCAGATACCCACTAGTGACCTAGTCTGTAGCCTTCTTTTAGATGAGATAATTTACTTAGTAACAGGTATTTACAGACGGTCTTTAAATAAGAAATCCATTGACCGTTTTCACTAGCATTGCCATGCAAATATAGAGATTATTACATAATTTATATAAACACGTATCCTCACACGGATAACTAATCATTTATAACAAACTTCTTGTTATGATCTAATTTCTTCTAAAAGTTGCTTAGATTAAATGATTATGACTTGATAGTAGCTTCTTAATAAAGAAATAATAATATAGTCTTAAGATATAAAATATCTTCAAAAAAATCATATATTCATGATTCAACATCTGCTACATTATCTTTATAATATTTTTCTAATTTGAATTTTAATAATTATAATCTTGTAATGTTTTTAAATAAATAACAAATAATTAATATCAAATATTAAAATATCAAGGTCTTAGGGATATTACTTAACATTAATAAATACATTAATAATATTAATTTCCCTATATTTCAAATTATTTAAACAAATAAATTCAAATTAATTAATAAAATATCTAGACGAATATTAGTGAAGTTTTTACAAACTAACTACTATCATCGTTTTTTTCTTCCTAATTTAATTAAATACTAAAACTAATTAATATTTCTATTTTTGTTCAGGGTATTTATTTACACTTTTAGATAAATTAATCAATTTTTGCCTTTTAATTTTATCTAAATGTTCTCCATTTTCTATTCTATCGGAAATAACTTTCCATAAAAGATAACTATTATATTTTTTTGTAAGAAATGTAAACTCTGATTTATCGAAAAAATTAATAAGAACTTTACATTGAGATAAACCATTAATTCTATAACTTCAATTATTTTTATAAAAATGTCTATAAACTTTTCCTACTCCAAATAAAGAATTCAATTTTTCTAAAACCTTTTCTTTATTTTCCTTTCCTTTTTGACTCAAATCGAAAATAAACCTGAAAGATTTATTACTTTTTGAAAAGGATACATGAAAACATCCTTCAGCATCTACGAAACCTATCAATCAATTATCATTTAACGTTATATCTCTTAAAATTTTACAAGGTTCAATAATTTCAAATATTTCATTATTTAATTCAAATTGTTTAAGTTTCCTTGATAGTTTATTAATATTTTTATTGAAATTTTTTAAAAATTTATTAAATGATATAAGTTTATCTGGAGTTCTAATATTACCATTAAAAATTAAAGAAATTAAATATAAACCCAATTTGTCTTGTATTATAAAACGAGAAGTAGTCTTTCCTTGAACTATAACTTTTCCCATATTTAATTCTTTTTGAATATACTCTAATACTTGTTTATCACGTGTATCTTGCGTAATAACAAAATATAGATCTCCTCTATTAGCTATAGTAAAAGATCCATCACCTTCACTGAAACCTATTAATCAAGTTAAAAATTCAGGACTAGGCTGTCTAATTTTTCCATAACATTTAGAATTTAATTGATAATATTTATCAAAATTTATTTTTATCGAAGCGTTATATAATACGGATAATAATAGAATAGTTATTGAAGTTATAAATACGCAAAAAATACCTCTATTTATTATAAATAACAAATAGCTTAATATTATGGGTTTTTCATTTGAGAAGAGATGTTGGTAGCTAATTTAAGATAAAGCTATAAATATTTTATATTACATTTATGTTTTTGAATTAATATCTCTTGCTAATTTTATTAATTTAGGTATATAATCCCTATCTAGATGTTTTTTATCTAAAAGATATTTATGCATAATTCTTCATTTTATAAAAATATTATGTTTTGTTCTTAAAGAAAATCTATCAAAATAAGAGAAAACTAAACTTACGTTATTTTTTCCTATTTTACTTCCTTTAAAAATAATTCTATTATGAATTTTACCACTTTTTTTATTTCGTTTAGAATGTATTATTCCACCCTTAAATAATTTTTGTAAATGTTTAAATAATCAAAGTTCATCATTTTGACCTACTTCGAAAATTATTGAAATATAATAAGGTATGTGTTTTCTTTTAACTTCAACAGGACAACCAAAATGACCTTCGGCATCCACGAACCCTGATAATCAAGCATCATTTAAATTAGGTATAACCTGTTCATATTTAATAATTATAGTATACATGTAAGGTTTTCCTTTATATAAATAATTATTAAATATGTTTATTAATTTTACACATTCATAATATCTTTTATATAAAACTAAATTTCCATTTAGTATTGATAATATTACATAAATATTAAATCTATCCTCTACTTCATAATTTCATTTATCTAAATGTTTTTCCTTAAAAGGAAATTTCCTAATTCTACCGAACCCTAAAGTTTGCTTAATATTTTCCAATGTTTTTAAATCCGTAGATGTTATAGAAAATCTAAATCCTTTTTCTGAAAAAAAATTTAAACTACCATCCCCTTCATATAACCCAACAAATCATTCTAATCAGTGATTATTAATCATACCAAATCTTTCAGACAACGATTTGAAAATTGTAAAATTAAAAACTTTCTTGTTTTCTGAAATAGCGTCAAATTTAATATCATTTTTAATTTGAAAATCATTATTCTTAAATATAAATTTTAGGACTCCTTGACTTAAACATCTTAATTTATTTATACTATTTAAATATAATATTCTTTTCTTTCATTTATAGCTTTTTCTTTATATAAATAATAAAGAAGTAGGTAACTTTTATTATTCATATAACCAGATCATTTCTTTAGTAAAAATTTTTTAATTTTTATAATTAGTGTATGATCGTTGAGAAAGAATTTTTATTTTTTTCCTGCTAGTTCTTTGTAATGATAAATAAACTAGAAAATTATCTTTTAATGTATTTATTCATTTTAATGTCCTAGCATATAACTAACTTCTAAATAAAACAAAATTATTTTATTCAACCCTACCTGAGTACTGGATCACCACCACCCGCCGGTTCGAAGAAACTGGTATTAAAATTTCTATCAAACAAAAGCATGGTTATTCCCCCTGCTAAAACAGGTAGTGATAACAATAATAAGACTGCTGTCACAAAAATAGCTCATCCAAATAATGGTACTTTATGTAATACTTGACCAGGCATTCGCATATTTATTATTGTTGTTATGACATTTTCATACATAATAAATATAACTGAAAATTTATATTTATTATTATAAGGACTATATTTCCAAATTTCAAATTTATAATCAAAAATGGATTATAAATGTAGTGTCTAATAAATAGTCTCTAAGGAGTATAAAATATTCTATTTAGAATATTTTATACTCCTGCTGATAAATATATATATGATTCCAGCAAATAATTAGAAATTTTATATGAATCCCATTAGTATTCAACATAAATAAGTTTAAATTAATTCACAAAGATAACCCTTATAGGGTTCACCTTTTTTTATATATTTTATCAAGGTTTCTTTGCTAGCAGCTAAACCTTTTTCATTTTTCAAAAATTTAATACAAGTTCTATATCCATAAAATATTTTAGTTTCAGTTGGTTTATTTATTTCTCTTAACCGTATAATATAACTTTCTGAAATAATAGGTTTATTTTTATTATACTTAATTCTTTCTTTTTCTAACTTTAATGCTAAATTTAATACAGATATATTTGATATTTTCGCTGTTTTAATGTATTCTTTACTAAAGGAATATTTACCTAAATAATAAGTACCATTTTCTAAATGTTTTTTAAAAGTGCTAAAATGAATCTTAAGATTCTTTATAAAATCACTTTGTTGTGTAGAATAATAATACAAAACAGTTTTATCTCTATTATACATATACAATGATTTAGAATTAGAACCACTAGGATTACCTACTACCTTAATAACATTTAAATTAAAAATAGGACTTAACAGATAGTATTGTTCTAATACTAATTCGGCTCTAAAATTCCATCTATTGTATATTGGTATTATTTCCAATGAAAATTTATCGATTCCTTCTTTATATAATATTGGTCTTAATAATCCTGAACATCTATCTTTTTTTTTTATATAATTATTTAATCTTATAGCTAATTGAGATGAGGAACCTACATATTTAGAACCTGTTAAATTATGAGTAAAAATATATACACCAGGAATTTCTGTTTTAATTAAAGGAGAACCTACTAATTTACAAATTTCCTTAATCATTTTTTTACTATTTTTTGTATTTATGTTATACTTTGGTAATTTCAATAATTTTTTTAGTTCATTTTCAGAAACTTTTATATTACAATAAGACAAAATCATATTTATATTTTCAATAGTAGGAATTCTGTTTTCTTTAATACAATTATTCGCTATTATATGCGCTTGTTTTTTTGAATCTGATCCTGTTCTACCTAATATAGCTTTTCATTTATTTTTATTATTATTATTATTATAACTATTATTACTGTAACTATTTTTTATAATTGTACTGTTTCTCATTTTGGAAATACGACTTTTAAATTTTGTATTATCTATTGAAAACATAGAATAAATAGGTAATTCACATATACCTACAAATATATAATTTTTAATTTTAATTAATTCATGTAAATTTCTTGAATTCATAGCACCTAACAAACTGGAAATACCAGCTAAATGCAAGCTAAATATCGCTAAATCAACTGATCCTCCACTATGCGATTGTACTCCTGCTAAGGGTGGATAGACCGTTCACCCTGTACCAGCTCCCGATTCTACAAACGAACTAGATAACAATAATATCAATGAAGGAGGCAATAATCAAAAGCTAATATTATTTAATCGAGGAAATGCCATATCGACTGCTCCTATTAATAACGGTACAAAAAAGTTACCAAATCCTCCAACCATACCAGGCATGACCATAAAGAATATCATAATGAATGCATGTGCAGTGATGATTGTATTATACAATTGTGTATCATTAGCTAAGATTTGTGTACCAGGTGATCCTAATTCTATTCTAATTAAGAATGATAAACACGTTCCAATCATGCCACTGAATATAGCAAAATATAAATACAATGTACCAATATCTTTCGCATTGGTACTATATAATCATCTTCTCAATCAATCACTTCGTGATACTTCTGAAGAAAAATTTATTATATTTTTTTCTAATTTAATCATAAAATTTTAATAAAAAAATTTATAAGTTGTAATCCACTTAAATATAGT
>Ga0335077_10001371_pt1 | contig 28818 bp, 23 predicted proteins | sample Lox_Sample_31_FD_207151 | JGI IMG/M metagenome (GOLD analysis project Ga0335077, IMG submission 207151) | Soil microbial communities from Loxahatchee National Wildlife Refuge, Florida, United States - Lox_Sample_3.1 | ecosystem: Environmental > Terrestrial > Soil > Wetlands | place: USA... | reverse complement strand
CGCAGATCGGGCATCGGGCTCGTTTGCTGGTAACGTCGTGAGTGGCGCCGAGCTTGGGAACCAGGTGAGCGGGGGTGGTCTCCGCTGGCCAGCGTCGGCCGGGCACTGCACTTCCTGCGCAACGGCATGACCGGGGGGACAACGGTAACCGCACGCTGCGACAACCCCACCCTGCGACGAGCATCACACGAGGAGCCGCTCCCTTGTCCCTCGAACCGGACGCCCAGACCACCGCGCAGCTCAGTGCAAAGGCACTGCACGCTGGCGATAGAAGCCGCGAAGCACTTGGCATCACCATTGACGGAATCGCCCCGGGGCGCGCCATGGCCCGGGTGCGCGTCACCGATACCATGGTCAACGGCCATGGTATCGGTCACGGCGGCTATCTGTTCCTTCTCGCCGATACGGCCTTCGCTTACGCCTGCAATACCTATGGCACCGCGACGGTGGCACAGGGCGCGCAGATAACGTTCCTGCGCCCGGCCGCAGTGGGCGACGAGCTGGTCGCCGAGGCCGTCGAGCGTTCCAGGTACGGGCGTAACGGCATCTATGACGTGACCGTCAGCAACGCGGATGGTGAAGCGTTCGCCGAGTTCCGCGGCCACAGTCACCAACTGCCCGGCCTGCCCGACCCGCAGTCATCACCGGACCACGATTGACCCGCCGGCCGCGAGTAAGTCTAAGCCCTGGCCCATGTGGGCCATACTTCTGACCAAGACCGTCGCTGCTACGCGGGTACCCCTGTCCGAGGCGAAGCCCCGCCTGCCTGTGTCGGATGTCCTGGGGCAGATGTCCTGGGGCAGATGTCCTGGAGCGGATGTCCTGGAGCGGATGTCCTGGAGCGGATGTCCTGGAGCGGATGTCCTGGAGCGGATGTCCTGAGGCGGATGTCCTGAGGCGAATGTCCTGGCGGCCGCCTGACGGGGAAAGGACCCGACCACCGGCTAATCGATAAGGGGCGAGGTTGAGCTACGACGTTGCGGTCATCGGGGGGGGCCCTGCGGGGTCAGTCGCGGCCATTCAGGCAGCGCAACTGGGTGCGCGGACGTTGCTAGTGGAGAAGAACGGCATGCTCGGCGGGACCACCACGAGTGCCGCCATTAACGTTCCTGGCCTGTTTCACGCGTGGGGCAAACAGGTGGTGGCCGGCATCGGGTGGCAGCTGGTGAACCGCGCGGTGCAGCTCGCAGGTGACCACCTGCCCGACTTCGCCAGGTACGACAGGCCCGTCGACCTGCTTCAGGTGCGCGTCAACGCCGCTATTTATGCCGCGCTGCTCGACGAAGCCGTCCTCGGCTCGGGTGCCACACTTGCGCTCCACACGATGCTTGCCGCTGTCGACAGGCCACAGAGCGAATGGCGCCTGACGCTGTGCGGCAAAGAGGGGCTACGCGAGGAGCGCGCTCGCGTGCTGGTGGACGGCACCGGCGACGCCAACGCCGTGGCGCTGGCGGGCTACGAACGCGAGCGAAACGACGAGCTCGAGCCGGGGACGCTCAATGTCAGGCTGAGCGGATACGACCCTGCGGCCTTGGATTACCAGCTTCTCGATCGCGCCTACGAAGACGCGGTGGCTGCGGGCTCGCTGCTGCCAACCGATCTCGCCGAGCACACCGATGGGGTGTGCACCTTCCTGCGCCAGCGAGGCGAGAACTCCATGCAGGTCACCGGGATCGACGGGAGCACGAGCGCGGGCCGCACGGCAGCAGAGGTCGCCGCGCGTGGGGCGCTGATGCGGATCTATCGCTTCCTGCGCAGCCAGCCGGGCTTGAAGAACCTGACGATCGACTTCACCGCCGCAGAATGCGGCATACGTGAGAGCTGCACGATCAAGGGCAAAAAGCGGATTACCGGCCGCGACTATGCTAGGGGGCGCGTGTGGGACGATGCGGTCTGTTACAGCTTCTACCCGATCGACATTCACCGGCCGGGCGGCGACGGGATCGATCTGCGGCCGCTGGCAGAAGGTACGTTCCCGACCATTCCCCGGGGAGCGATGCTGCCCCTCGGCAGTAGCTGGCTGTTGGCGGCCGGCCGCTGCATCGCGGGCGACCAGGAGGCCAGCTCCGCCTACCGGGTGCAAGCCTCGTGCATGGCGATGGGCCAGGCGGCAGGCGCGATGGCGGCCCTGTCGGCGCATTCCGGTGTCGAGCTGGAGCAGCTGGCGATCGCCGACATTCACACGGCGCTGCGGGCGCACGGTGCGGTCGTGCCCGGCGACATTCGCCAATACCACGGCCACATCGACTGACCAGGGACGTCACGATCGCGGGTCGCGTTTGGGGTTAGGCGGCAACGGGCCCACGGCAGATGGGACAGTCCTGTTCCCAGCCGAATGGGCTCGCGCTCACCGAATTCTCTCTTTCCGCCGGCCCGGGGCTTCCATCGTAGGCGCGGGCCAGCGCGTCCGTTATAGCGCGGCCACGTTCCGCATAGAGCGGGATGACGTGATCAAGATGTGCCCGGTAATCCGACCGGTGCTTCTCCAGCTTGCCGAACAGGCCATAAAGACCAGCAGCAGATAGCCCTCGCGCTGGGAGGACCCAGCCGTCGAGGCTCAGGTCGCGCATGATTCCACGCGTCTTGTGCTCGTACCCGATGGCGATGCAGGGAACACGTGCCGCCAGCGCGAAAATTACCGAATGGAACCGTGTACCGACCAGGTAGTTCAGGTCGGCGATGAACGAGGCCACGCCACGATAGTCGGCCTCCGTTTCCAGCAGGATCGGCTGTGTGCGCCCGCTGCACAAGGCCGCGACTGCCCGCGACGCGATGCGATCGTCGTCCCGCTGATCAGCGGCGGTGGCTTGTGGAAAGATCACCACACGGTGGCCGGGGAGGTCGTGGACCAGGTCGACGAATGCCGCGAGCTCCGCTTCGTAGTCTGCCTGCTGCGCCGCTGGAAGGCAGCGGCGGACCGTGAGCCCGACCAGCACATCTCCCGCACCAACGCCGTGGGTGGCCCGCCACGCGTGCTGATCGGCCTGGTCCGGCCGCGGTAGCTCAAGGCTGAAAGCGGAATCCACCGCACGCTGCGCGACGCCATCTGGCAGGCGCAGCTTTTTCAGTTCCGCGAGGCTGATGTCTTCGCGGGCAAGGACCAGGCGCGCCCGGCTGAGCGTCTTCCCCACGATCCACGTCGCCAACCGCGCGCAGAACGGGCCGTAGGACTGTGGCGCGCACACGACCGGCGTGCCGAGCCGCTGCGCAAGCATCAGCGGCAGGAGCTGGTAGATGACCCGTGGGCCAAGGCCCGGCTGGGCAGCTCCTTGCAGGTAACCACCGGCGGCCACCAGCGAGACGAGCAGGTCAGCCCGCTCGATCGCCGCTAGCTCCGCCCGTACTTCTGCCGGAAGCCAGCCGGACAGCCACCGGTACCAACGGGCAGGCGCGACGAACCATGACATTCCGATGGCGAGGACAAGGGCCTTGCGGGCGGCACGGAGAAAACGTGGGACACCTTCTTCGTCCGCGTACCTGCGCATCGAGCCGAGGTTCTGCACGCCTTCGAAATCTCGGTGCAGACGCGGATCCTCCATGCCAGCTATTTCGACGAGGCAACCTGGGAACGCTCGTTCCACTTGCAGAATGATTGCGTGCAGCAGTGCGGCGTCGCCGGCGTTCTGCCGCGCGTAGCCGCCGACGATCAAGACATTGTGCTGGGTAGCCATTCGCTTGTCCACCGTTCTTCTGCAGGTAGCGCACGACCTGAAGACAGCCGTTGAGCTGTCATCTCGTCCGGTGATCACTGTTGAGAGTGCCCGTAGGGAGATTCCCTGGGCCCCGGCGAATTGATGAAACAAGCCTTGTGGCGTCGTACTTATCGCCTGCTCCGGCCCTGGGCAAACAAGGAACATGCCGTGATCCTCGTCACATGCGGGTGCGGCGTCAGCCTGTCTCCAGCTCATCCTTGAGTCGCGCCAGGGTCGTCCGCATCCCCTCGCGGTTGGCGTGCGCCCGGTTGTCAGCGACCCGGCCGGTGAAGACGCGGCCCAGGACACGAGCGCCGTGGCCACGCTGGTCCCGCCATTGCTCGGTCACTTCGGTGCCCTCCGGCACCGCCGCCAGCAGGTAGGACCACCGCGCGACTGGCATCCCGAAGGTCGTGACGTCGAATGTGAATGCCTCGCCGGGCAACGCGGCCACGACCCGGCACGTGGTGAACCAGACCCGCGCTCCCCGCCGGTTGAATCCCACAAACCGGGTCGGCAGTCCATCGCGCCGTGACCAGACCCAGACGGCGAAGCATTCCGGACTCCAGCGCGCCATCCGGCGCACGGCGGACACGGCCTCGTACACGTCGGCCGGCTTGGCGCGGACAGTGACTCGCTCGGCGACCTGGGTGATCTGTGTCTGGGCGAGTTGCTCAGCCCGCTGCTTGATCGTGAGCAGCATCTTGCGCTCCATCACCCAGGAGCCGGGCTCCATGATGGGATACGCGAGCTTGTCCTTCACCGGCAGGTCGGCGGTAGCGAAGCGGTTGCGGCTGATCAGCCTGGTGTGGCCGTTCACCGGCCGGAGCTCGAACGACCAGACCCAGGCATGGTTGCTGGACCGGATCACCATCGCGTGCTCGGGGTCGAGCCGCTCCACACGCATCGCGTAGCCGGGCATCGCAATCTCATCGCCGACCTGGAGGTCCTGCAGTTCGGGGACGATCCGGTCGGTGTTGTGGATGTCGATGCCCAAGCGGCGCTCGATCCAGGCGTAGGTGTAGGCGCCGCCGCGCCCTGGACCCATCTGCACCAGCCAGGGCCAGATCGCCGACGGAGGTGCGTCGATCTCCACCGCCCGGGTTGCCACGATATCCGCGCGCATCATCAGCTCATCGCCAATGAGACCACCGCCAGCCTCCTGCGCGGTCGCACCCCACGTCAGGTGCCACCGGCGCAGGAAACCGAAGTACGCTGCCGCCGCCGCGGCCACGACGGCGACCGCGGCGCCGATGCGCTTATCCCGCATGACCAGCTCCGTCCATTGCCGGCGTCTCCCCGAGGGCTGATACCCGCCGGGCAACCCCCGCCCACGGCGTGGCACGAGCCTATCCGGAAGGACACGGCTGCCAGCGCCCGCCCGGATCGCGGTTACGCTCACAAGACCAAACGATATTCCTCAACGGCGAGCGGGAGGGACTGTGCGGGTGACCGGCGCGGGTCGCCGGGCGGGCGGAGGAGTGGCCGGCCCCGGCGTTACCGGCCTGGTTCCGGCGGCTGCGGCGGAGCAGACAGGCGGCTTGCGGCCAGGGCCAACGCGTGCTGGCACGCCGCTGCGCTGGGCATTGCCCCTGGCGCTCGCGGGCGGCCTTGCCCTGGCTGCTGCCTTCCCGCCGGTGGGCGCGTGGCCGCTGGCTGTCGCAGGCGTGACGCTGCTCACCGTGGCGCTGTGGCGCACGAGCCTGCAGGCAAGTCTGGTCGTCGGGCTTGTGTTCGGCGCGGCGTTTTTCTTTCCGCTAATTTCTTGGCTTGTCAACGTCGCCTGGTATGTCTGGGCGGCCCTCGCGGTCGCCGAGATGGTGAGTTTCGCCGTGCTCACTGTGGGTCAGCGCCTGCTGCTGCGGCTGCGGGCCTGGCCGGTAGCCGTGGCGGGCTGGTGGGTAGCTGCCGAAGCGGTGCGGGACCGGTGGCCTTACGCCTTTCCCTGGGGCAGGCTGGCGATGAGCCAGGCCAGCGCGCCCACGGCGCGGTGGGTGGCGATCGGCGGGGCCCCGCTGCTGACGTTCCTGCTGGCCCTGGCCGGCGCCTGCCTGGCCTGGCTGCTGCTCGCGTCGGTTCAGCCGCTACCACCGCGGCGCCGCGCCCTGCCCGCGCTGGCCTTCGCCGGCGCCGCCGGGCTGGCGCTCGCTGGCCGGCTGCTTCCAGTGGACCAGGGCATTCCCGGTAGCCCTACCGCCACCGTGGCCGCCATTCAAGGGGATGTGCCGCACGCACGGGCCCTGCCTGAGCTGTGGCGCGCCACCACGGTCACGCAGTATCACACCGAGGCCACTCAGGAGCTGGCCGCCCAGGTCAGGGCGGGCTCCCGGGCGGCGCCTGACGTGGTGATCTGGCCGGAGAACTCTACCGACTTGGATCCCAGCCTTAACCCGGTCACCTACGCCACAATTCAGGGCGCTGTCGATGCTATTGACCGGCCGGTGCTAGTCGGCGCCGTGCTGCGCAGCCCGCTGCGCAACGCGGGCCAGCTGTGGCTGCCGCGCCGGGGCCCCGTCGCCGTCTACGTCAAGCGCCAGCTGGTGCCGTTCGGCGAGTACATCCCGTTCCGCGGCCTGCTGTCGCACATCACGTCGCTGACCGCGCTGCAGCCGGTCAACTACACCCCCGGCCACAGGGCAGTTGTGTTCAGGATCGGGAAGATCAAGCTCGGCGACGTGATCTGCTATGAGGTCGGATTCGACGGCCTGGTGAGGTCGGAAGTGACCGCCGGGGCGAATCTGCTCGCCGTGCAGTCCAACGACGCGGACTTCGAGCTGGACGGCCAGCTAGGTGAGACCGAGCAGCAGGTGGCGATGGCGCGGATCGGCGCCCTCGAGAGTGACCGCGCCGTGGTGTACGCGTCCACAACGGGAGAAAGCGCGATCATCTCGCCGGACGGATCACTGATCGCCCGCAGCGGGACCTGGCGACGCGCCGAACCCGACGCGCGGGTGCCGTTGCGCGCGAACCTGACCCTGGCCGACCGGCTCGGCGGCTGGCCCGAGGGCACGATCAGCGCCGCGACGGCGGCCGCGCTGGCATGGGCGCTGGCGAGAGTGGCGCTGGCCCGCAGGCGCTCGCGACGCGACCCCCTGCCGCCAGCCGGCTGACTGCCTAGCTGCCTGTCGGCGGAGCTCGCGACGCGACCGCCTGCCGCCAGCCGGCTGACTGCCTAGCTGCCTGTCGGCGGAGCTCGCGACGCGACCGCCTGCCGCCAGCCGGCTGACTGCCTAGCTGCCTGTCGGCGGAGCTCGCGACGCGACCGCCTGCCGCCTGCCGCCAGCCGGCTGGCTGCCTAGCTGCCTGGTCTGCCTGGTCTGCCTGTGGCCGGCCACCGCCGGGTTCACCCGCCGAGCCACTCGGAGACTGCCTATCCCGCGGATTTAGTCAGCACGTCCGCCCGTGCTGGCGGGCTGCCGGACTTGCCGCTTCATGTCTTGCTTGTAGCTTTTCCACGTCCGCTGAAACGGCCGCCTCCTCCGCTTGCAGCGCTTCCGGAAAGGGCTCCGACACGGACCGCCGTCGCGCCATCAACATCGGCGTTCTTTTCGTGCAGAAATGCAAAGTGGCGCAGGACTAACTGGTGATGTCGCCTAAGGTGGATCTTTATTCTGCGCACTGCCCAAACCGCGCACAGAATCGATGCCGCGATGTTAGGCCAGATAGGATCGTAGAAATCTATAATTATCCAATGATGAAACCACCCGCTCATGTGCGTTGCCCCCAAATCTCGTCGGCGCGGCCCATCGCCTGGATATGCAACAGGACACCAAGCGGCGTAAGGCACGATGGGAGGAGGCCCTTCCTCCTTGTCATACAGAGCGAGCGCAGTAAGTACAGATACACCGGAAGTACAGATACACCGGGCGCGGTGCCGGGCTCGAGCCCGAGCGCTGCTTCCCCGGCGCCGAACATGGTGGCGCCGCGTCCCGGGCGCGCCACATTCCGCTGACCCTGCCCGGGGCGTCACGGATCCGCCTCAGCCGGGGAGGATGAGCGCAGCCACCACCCAGGGAGAATTGATTGTGCCAGTAGCGCGGGAGCTCCCCCGGCCTGGTGAAGCGGACCCGGGTGGCGCCTTAAATCTCCGTCGTCGCCTCCGCCCTGCCTTCCTTCACGGCGTCCTGAAGAGCGGTGTAGTCGCGCTCGTTCTGGTCGGCGTACGTCTCCGCGAAGTCGGCGATCGCCTGGTCGAACTTGTCGGAGCCGCCGAGGTAGGCGGCCAGGGCGATGCGGTCACCTGAGCGGGCGTGCGCCCGGGCGAGGGTCCACCCGCACAGCCGAGCGTAGACGGTCATTCCCGCCGGAACCATCTGCTCGATCGGTACGGAAAACTTCCAGTCCCGCAGCTGGCGGACATAAAAGTCGCGCTCCACCTTGTCCGCGCCTGTCGTGCGGGTCCAGCCGAGGAAGATGTCGCTTTGGGCCTGCATCAGGTGCTGCCCGGCAACGACGCGCTCGCCCTGGTTGTCGTACTCGCTGCGCCCGCAGTAGCCGGCCAGCACCGACGGCTGTGCCTCCTTGGCCTGCAAGAACAGCGGCTCGTCACCGTCACCGGCCTCCATCAGCACAACCCAGGCGCGGGTGCCGACGCTGCCGACCCCGACGACCTTGCGGGCCACCTGCTCCAGCGCGAAGTTTTCCAGCAGGTGCCGCCGGTCAGACTGCAGGGTGCGCCCGTACGCGCTCAGCACGGCACGCAGCTGCTCGTACAGCGCGCCGGCCTGCACATCGCTGAAAACATCCTCGACCGGGACGATCATCGGCGGGTCAGCGATGATCTTCCGCCGCCCACCATCTACCACGGTGGTCAGCTTCGCCAGCGCCTGCGTGCTGTCACGGGTGTGCGCCTTAGCCAGCAGCGACTCGGTCGCCTTGAAGCTCTTCGCCTTGATCTGCGATCTGAACTCGCCGATGGCCTCCTCGATGTCCAAGTGGGCATACCAGACCGCCAGCAACGGCTGTTCGGCGAACTCGCGCATCGCGCTGCGATAGCTCTCCGCCGCTGCGACGATAACCTTCCGCCGGGCTTTGGCGCCGAACCCGTTATCCCGCCCCGCCACGGCAAAGCTCGCCGCCAGCCGCTTGACATCCCACTCGAACGGGCCGGGCAAGGTCTCGTCGAAGTCATTGACGTCGAACACCAGGCGCCGCTCCGGGGAGGCGAACGCGCCGAAATTGGACAGGTGCGCGTCGCCGCACAGCTGCACCCGCAGCCCAGAGGTGGGCGTGCTGTCCAGGTCCGCCGCCATCGGCAGCGCCGCCCCCCGGTAGAACGTGAACGGGGACACCAGCATCCGCCCATGCCGGACCGGCACGAGCTCAGGCACCCGCGACTCCGCCTGCCCGAGCAGCAACCCGACCGGATCGCGCAGCCCATCCGGCGCGAACTCCGCGTGCGACGCCAGCGGCGCCGCGGCCCTGGCATCCTTCCCGCTGGCCGCCCGGTCCGCACGACTCACGTGCTCCGCCGCCTCGGCCCGCGCCGGGGCCCGGCCAGACACTCGCCTACCTGGCTTCCTAGCCGCGACACCACCAGTCTTCGCTGCCATGACCACACCTCTCCGGGCCGCAGCGGCCCGATACCGCTGACCAATACGCCCCGCGGCCGACTCCGGTGGCGCTGGTGCAACACAAGCAGGACCACCTAGCCGCAGGCATCCCCCCAACCGGGTGAACCACGCCGCCCGCGGGTGATTCACGGGCACTTGGTACAGCTCGGCGCAACTAACCCGCGTCCACCACCGGCAGCGGCACCGCCGACGGCCGCCCGGGATCGTGATGGACGGCCTGTTCCGCCAGGCTGAGAGAGCTCGCCGTGGCCAGCGGTTCTCCGGTGCCGGGGTTGCGCGCGTAGCGTGGATGGGTGCCGCTGGAGGCGGATTCCGGTGACCGGGCCGGAATCGGTGCGCGGTCGGCCACAGGTCGACGCTGATCCGCCTGGGCCCGCCCGATATCAGGCGCAGCGGTGCCCCAGCCATGCCCGGTAGTAGGGGGCATGGCGCTCGGCCCCCCAGACGCCGATGGCCATCGCCTTGAGCTGGGGCAGCCTGGTCGAGGCCAGTGTCAGCGGGGCGAAGCTGAGGTAGCTGCCGCCAAAGCCGCCGATCTCGCTATTGGGCCAGCCCTGGCCGACAATCCAGTCGGCCGCCGCGCAGGCGGGCTGCCCGGACTGAGGGAGCGATATTATCGCTGTGCTTGCGCGGGTCCAACAGCTCCGTGGTGAAGGCGCGCGTCTGCCGCGTGCTCGTCGGCCCAGTTCCGGCACGTCTGGCCCGGGGCGCTGGGCCGCAGACCAGCTTTCACCGGTGCCCCGATGTCGGCGCGAGCGACTACCGGCGCGGTTGTTGGAAGGCTCGCGTGAGCGCAAGCATGAGGACGTGCGCGCGAGGCGCCACTCGGGGTCCGGAGGATGGAAATGTCCTGGTCGGTCGGCGGCGATCGAATGAGCGTTGCGAGGGCGGCGTATGGGCGTCTGCGCGCCGCCCACCTGAGCGCGGTGCAGGCGGCACTCGAGGACCACATCGCGCGCCTGAGCTGGCCGCGGGAACGGATGGAGCACTACCGCGACGAACGGCTGCGAGCTTTCCTTGCGTATGCGCGCGAGCGCTCGCCATTTCACGCGGCGCGAACGCATGATCTTGATCCCTCTTCCGCCACGGTCGCAGATCTGGCGAGGCTGCCCGTGATGACCAAGCGCGAGGCGCAGGAGGAGTGGGACGCCATCGTGACGGTTCCTGGCCTCGACCGCGAACAAGCCGAGCGTATTCTGGCCGGGCAACCGTGGTTTTCTTACACACCGGCGGGACAGCAGATCTTCAGCTCCGGCGGCTCGAGCGGTGTGCGGGGCGTGTACGTGTGGGATTGGGACCTGTTCGTGGCTGTCGCTTGCCTGGCATGGCGGATGCAGGCGCGGGAGGAGCGGCGCGACCCGCCGCCCGGCCGCCCGGCGCGGCTTGCGGTGCTGGAGGCCGGCGAGCCGCCGCACGCCAGCACGCCGCTGTTCGATGTGGCGACCGCGGAGGGGATGGAGACGGTCGTGATACCGGCTGGCGCGCCGTTCGACGAGATCTTGGCTGCGGTCGCGGCCGCGCGGCCCACCCATATCGTCGGGTACCCGTCCGTGGTGGGGCGGCTTGCCCGCGCCGCCTTGGCGGGAGAGCTGGGGATCCGCCCCGTCCGGGTGAGCACGAACTCCGAGCCCCTCATCGATGAGGACCAAAAGGCGATTCGCGACGCCTGGAACGTGCCGGTCCACAACCTGTGGGGATCGACCGAGATCGGCGTGCAAGCGGTCGGGTGCGGACGTGCTGAGGGATTGCACGTCTGCGAGGACGAAGTTGTGCTCGAACGGGTCGACGAGGCCGGAGCGCCGGTCGCCCCAGACGAGCCCGCCGCGCGGACGCTCGCCACCGGGCTCGCCAACCGGACGTTCCCGTTTATCCGCTACGACCTTGGGGACGAGGTCACGCTCCTGCCGGGCGGGTGCGTATGTGGTAGTCCGTTCGCGCGGCTGGCTGACGTCGCCGGGCGGCGCGACGATGACTTTCACTACCTGGCGTGCACGGTGCCCGCGAGCGTGTTCCGGCACGTGCTCGGCACCGATCCTCGCATCTCCGAGTACCAGGTCCGGCAGACGCTGGCCGGAGCCGAGATCCTCGCCGTGGGCGCACCCGATGTGGCTGCGCTGACCTCAACGGTCGCAGCCGCGCTGCGCCGTCATGGGCTACCCGACCCACAGGTCCAGATCCGGACGGTCGACCGGCTCGACCGCCATGCGGCGACCGGAAAGCTGCGGCGGTTCATCGCCCTGCAATAGCTGACGCTCTCACGCCCGCGCTGGCGGCAGTCGGCCGCCGGCGGCCCCATCGAGATCAACCCGTGCGCCGATGCGTGACGCCTATCCGGGAGGAGCGCCATATGGATATGGCGGCTCGAAGGCCGCGATCAACGTCCTGGCCAACGTTTAGCGCTTAGGACGCGCTTCGCGGGTTCCGGCTGGACGCGCTGCAAAACCGCAGTGTCTCCGCTGATCTCCAGGCCGAGGTGGCCCGGCGAACCTGCCGAACGTCAAGCACAGCCAGCCTCGCTGGTCCGGTAAACCGCCCGCAAAGGCAACCGCCTCGTGCAGGGTGGGCACCTCAGCCAAAGATCCTGAGTCTGTGTACGGGCGCGGCGGTTCGTGGGGCAAAATGTCTGCATGCTTGACCACCTTTCAATCCAGTGCGCCGACGTGGCCGCGAGCACCGCGTTCTACGACACTGTGCTCGGCACGCTCGGTGCAAGCCGTGTGATGGACTTCGGCGAAGTCATTGGCTTCGGCGTCGCCGGCAAGCCAGCCTTCTGGATCGGCCCACAGACAAGCGGCGAGGGGTTCCGTGAGTCGCATATCGCGTTCGCGGCGGCCGACAGAGGCGCCGTACGGGCGTTCTTCGACGCAGCGGTGGGTGCCGGCGCCGAAGTGCTACATGAACCCCGCACCTGGCCCGAATACCATCCCAGCTACTTCGGCGTTTTCGTGCGTGATCCCGACGGCAACAACGTCGAAGCCGTTTGCCACGCCCCTGAATAGCGCCCCGCCTTCGCCGCCACAATCCTGGCCGGTTCGGCCGGGACTTCAGCTCCCGGACTGCGATAGGCAGCGCTGGGGCCGCTCTCCGGTCGCGAATGCGACCCCGCCAGGTACGCCGTCACCTTGCCGGTCTTCTTATACCGAAGACGACGCTCCCGGTTATATGGAAGACGCTCCCGGCTCGTGATGCCCTCAAGGCTGGGTGAGGTGCCCGCCGGACTAGACAGCGGTCTTCCGCTGGGCGGCAGCTGTATCGACGGCGAGCCGGGTCAGGCGCGAATACTTCTCGCCTTCGACGAGCGGGAGGTCGTGGTCTGCCTCGATCTCAACCACGTGCGCCCGCAAGGCTGCGGCGAGTTCCCGCTGTTTGTGGGGGGGCACCAGCCGGTCGCGCGTCGTGATGAGCATCACCGCGGGAACATCGAGTTCAGCCACCCAAGGTTCAGCCTCATAACGGCCGAGCGCATGTCCGGCGTCGGCGAGTTCGCGCGGGAGCCCTCTGCGGAACTCTGCGGCGAGCCATGGGCGGTGGACGTCGAGTTCCGGCCGTTCCTCGATTGCCTGGCGAAGGATGCGCTCGACAAATCCGGCGCTGGTGGCGAGCCGCAGCCCAAGCTCAAACACTGACAGCAAGTGCCACAGCAGCCGCTCGCGGGCCGCACGGCGCAACTCGAGTGCCGTGGCCTGCATGACCAAAGCGGTCACCAGACCAGGATGCCGTCGAGCCATCAGCAGTGCGATCGGACCGCCCATCGAGTACCCGACCACTATCACATGCTCGACCCCGAGCTGATGCAATAGCGCGGCGGCGTCGTCTGCGCAGTCCTCGAGGCTGAACGGTTCGGTTGAGCGCATCCCGCGCCCGTGACCGCGGTGGTCGAGCGCGATCACACGGTAGGACTCGGCGAGGCCGCCGTATGCGGGGAAGAAGTTGAGGTCGGCGCTAGCGGTCCAGCCATGCAGCAGCAGAACGACCGGATCAGCTGGCCGCCCGCCGGAGTCGCGGACGAACACCTCGCCGCGATCCGGCAGCTCGACGACCCGTCCGGGCGGCAGCGGAGGCGGCACCGGTGGCCGTGCCGCGCCCCTGGCCAACGGCCGCATAAAGCGCACCAGACCCCCGGCCGCCTGCCTGACCTTGGGATCTGCGGCAACCGCTGCAACGCCCGCGGCACCTGCCACCGCTATCATCACCGCCAGTCTTCGTGCGCTCCTGCTCATGCTCTTCTCTCACTTCTTGGGTCGGGCGACCTATGTGTGCCCAGCCGACTGGCAGGACCTGAGACCGCCGCGCCAGCCTCGGCATTGACCAGGCGCGACAGTGACAGGACAGAACCCCCGGTTGCGCGCCAACAAGTCCAACGTCCGCGCGGCGCCAGGTGCAGCGGCCAGCCCGGCTCTGCGCACCGGCGCCAGCAGGTCGAGACGCGACTTCTGCGGCCTCGCGGGCTTGCTGCTGCTGCGCGGCGGCCTCGGAGACGACGTGCTGTCCGCGCTCCGTGCCACCCTGATCGAGGCCGGCTGATCCCTGGCACACCGGCATAAGCCTCTCCGACTGCCTACCGGCTTTGGAGGCCAGGGAACATGTGCCTTTCAGACCGGGAAAAAGAGAGTTGACGGCCGGGTGCATGTCGCTGTGGCCGTGCAGCATGTTCGGCTCGATGAACGAGTAGGCCGGCAGCTTTCCTTCCTTGGCATCCCGCATGAACTGGTCGGTGGTGAAGAAGTTCTGGGCGAAGCGATCGCGCAACCGGGCGGCGTGCATGATGCCCGTGAACGACAGGCTCGGCGGATCGCAGTAGACCCGCCAGGTCAGGCTTTTCGATTCGAGGCGCTCGAAGACCGTCTCGGCGGTGTTGTCAACGGGGAAGGAACCGCCGGGGAACAGGTTGAGAACGTAGCCTGACGCGGACCCGGCGTGAAAGAACGAGCGATTGGTGAACGTCTGCGACGGTACCTCGCAGAACCAGTGATCGAACGTTGCGAAACCCCGAGCGAGCGCCGAGGTGACCGGCATCTGCTCAGGCGTGTAGCCAGTCATGATCTGGGCGTACTCGTCGTACTTGGGCTGCCTGCCGGTTTCGGCAGTGAAAGTGCTGGTGTAATCAGCCACGAACCCGTCCATCGGCGGCCTCTGGAGGGGGTCACCCGGCGCGTTGTACGGAGCGGCCATGCGCTGGGCCAGCACACCGCGGTTGCCGGGCGGATCGATGAGCCCGAACAACTGCGTGTTGACGTGCTGGTACTCCTCGCCAGGATCGGGGTTCGGGGTATCCATGTTCTCCGCCACCCCGTAGGGCACGACCCTGCGGTCCGCTCCATCCTCTGCCCACGCCGGGATCGGGTTGCTGAGCCCCTTGCCGATCACGCCCTCGAACGACTCCACCTCCCCCTGCTGGTACAGGCGGTCGAGCACGTTATCGAAGGAACGGTTCTCGAACATGACCACGACCACATGGTCGAGCGCGTTGTCCTTGCTCTGACGCGCCATCCCGTACCCCGATCTGTGACGTGACGGCTATGCTGCCAGTCGCCGAAAGTGTGACGAACGCCACCCAGAGTCACGGTCGGCGCGCGCCCTCACCTCATCCGCAACGGGTGAACATGGTGGCACATCTCTACCGCACCCGGGCGCGTAGGGGGGTGCTCGTCGCCCTTGGCACGCAAGACGCCACGAGGCATCATGACCCAGGCTCCGGACGGCCGTATGCCTCCAACAACCGGATCCGGGTCGCCTGCAGCCGGTGCACCACTACGGCGATGAACCTGCTGGTGAGCTCGTGACCGAGGGCCGGATCGGCGGCAAGCAATCCACGAACGGCACGGCCATCCAGCTCAAACGCCTGCGTCGGCTGCATAGTGGCCGCCCCGAGCTGCCACTGGTACGGCGGGAACAGCCACGACCAGCCAATCACGTCACCTCGGCCAACGGTTTCGATGATGATCGGGCCATGCCCGGGCACGTGCAGGTCGAGGGCTACCTGGCCAGCTTCGATCAGCCAGAAACGGTCGGCCGTACCGCCTTCCTCGAAGAGCCGGTACCGGGCCGGAATCGCTATATAGCGCGTGACCTCGCTCAGCCGGGCGATGTGTTCTTCCGCCATGCCACGCACGAACGGATGCACGGTGAGCGGCGGCGCGTCTGGCTTGGTCATCGTTCCTCCACTCCGCCGCTCCCATCCTCCGCCGCTCCCATCCTCCGCCGCTGCCATCCGCATCGCCAGACACATGCCACCTGCCCCAGCGGCGTTAGGCTCGGCCCGCTTCTGCTGCGAACCTCCTGCCACAAGCACCCAACTTCATCAGACCGCGTTGCTCGGTGTGAGCTCGTAGGGGCAAACGTCCCTATATAGCCCATGCCGCTATATAGCCCAGGCCGCTGCGGCGGATGCCAACCGCCTGCGCACCGCAGGGGCAAATAACGGCCAGGTACCTGCGGCTGTATTCGACGGCCCGACTGCCGCCTCGCAGGACGCGGTCGTGTTCGGCTCGGGCAGCCGATGGCCTTCGGCCGCGGCCCAGTCCGGATCGTGCGCACCACCGCGCCTGAGCCCGTCCGCGCCAGGAATCTCGCCGAAGACCTCGGCGGGCGGCGGGCGAAGTTACCCGGTGGTCGCCTGGGGACTTTCGGCCCTGGGCGAGGTTCGCCTGGCGCCGGGTAATGGAATTGGAGAAGGTGGTTGTCATGTCGTTGAGATCTGGCATACCGCGCAGCGCCGGGCTGGCCGACCCGGTTGGTGGCCGGGGGCCCGCGATGATTAGTTGCGCGGAAGTTGACAAGCTGCTAAGCGCAAGCGCCAGCGAACCGGCGGTGCTGTCGCTTTATGTGCATGTGCCGGTGGACCCTGCCGCGCTGCGCGGCCTGCCGGTCAGGGCAGGTGAGCTGCTGGCGGCGGCAGGCCGGCACCCGGACGGCCCCGGCGCGATCGGGGCGGGTGACGCTGACCGGCGGGCGGTGCGCGATTTGCTGGACCAGAATGCCCGCGGCTGGCTGGGCCACACGGCCGCCATCTTCGTCTGTGGCGAGCTGGGTCTGGCCGATGCGATCGCGCTGCCCTGCCAGGTACCGGAACGAGCCGTTGTTTGGACCCGGCCGCATGTGCGGCCGCTGCTCGTGGCCATGCAGCGGTGCCCCGCCTACCACGTGGCCGTCGTCGACCGGCGCAACGCCTGGATGTTCAAGGTGACCGGAGAGCGGATCGACACCATAGCCCAGGCGGCCGCCGAGAGTGTGCGCAGTTCCGGCTTCGGCGGCTGGTATGGCCTGGAGGCCCACCGGATCCACGAGCGTGTGATCGAGCTCGCCCGCCGTCACTACCGCGAGACGGCCGCCTTGCTTGAACAGGCGATGGGTGGCGGCGAGCCGCAGCCGCTGGTTGTAGGCGGGCGTGAGGAGAGCATCCCCCAGTTCGTGGCTGTTCTTCCGGCCGGGCTGCGGGACCGGTTCGTCGGCAGCTTCGTCGCCGATGCGCATACGCTGACGCCCGCCCGGGTGCGCGAGCTAGCGGCTCCTGTCATCGGGCACTGGGTAGCAGCGCGCGAGCAACGCCTGGCGGCCCAGGCCGGTGACCTGACACCGGGCGGGCTGTCCGTGGCAGGCCTGCATGAATGCGCCGCCGCGGCCAGCCAGCACGCCGTCCAGCTGCTGATCGTGCCCGATGACGGGCTGGTCCCCGGATTCTCTTGCGTACGGTGTGGCACGCTCGCCGTCTCCGCCGGTGACTGCCCCGGCTGCGGCGCGGCGCTGTGCGCGGTTCCCGATCTCATTGAGGAAATGGCGGTCAAGACCCTCAGCGACGGCGGACAGGTAGCAGCGGTGTCAGATCCTCCGGGTGGCGTCGCCGCACGTCTGCGGTTCCCGCTGGCCGCCGGTGAACAGAGCCGCCGGTGAACAGAGCCGCCGGTGAACAGAGCCTTACCATCGCCGCCGCACCGGCTGGCGCGAAGAAACGGCCGGTGAGGTGATCTCCTGCTCACGGCTTACAAGATCGCGGGAGGGACGCTCAACCGGCGCCCGTCCGCATGACCAAGGTCCCGTACCCGGGGTCCGGAAGGCCCTGTGCCCGGTCCGCAGCGGCAGCGAGCGTGAACGAGGGACTGTGCCGCGCACGAAGGAGGTGTCCTGGTATGGGCATGGCTGACAGCTGGTCGGTGAAACTGTCCGTTGACGAAATCGATGGCGAGACACACGCGGAGGCGCGCCTGATCGTGCAAGACGATGATCACCTGTTCGGCCGAGGCACCGCACGCCGCAACCCGGCCGATCCGAACGTGACAGAGATCGGCGAGCACATCGCGCTGGCGCGCGCCCTTTCGGACCTCGCGCACAAGCTTCTCGAGACCGCTGCGGGTGAGGTTGAGGCCGTCACGCACGAGCGGGCCCGTTTGCATCTGTGATCCGGGGTGGCCTCCAGGCGCCCGCAGGCCGGCGTTGCTGGCCCCTCGGCCGACGGCCTAGGTTGATGCACCACGGACGGGCCGCGTTACGCGTAACATGGGACTGTGGCTGATAGCAGGAACTGTGAGCGGTGTGGCGCCGGGTTCGCACCCCGTCGTGAGCACGCCCGGTTCTGTTCTGCTCGCTGCCGAGTCGCGTGGAACCGTGAGAACACAAGCAATCGGACGGCTGAGGTGAGCGCGCTCGACTGGTCCATCACCGCGATGCGGGACGCGACAGGACGGCTTCTCAGGGTTCGGGCATGGGACCGGCCGCGTGCGTTCGCGGCGATCAGTGAGGCGGTGTGGTGGGTCACAATCGTCGACGGAACGCTGCTGCGCTATGACCCGGAGGCGTACGACGGCGTTTTGGGCCGCCACGCGCTGGCAGAGCGCCGGCTGATCGAGGGAACCTTCGCAGGGTTGCGCTTCGTGCGGAACCGGATGGGTCATGACGTCGATCACGTTGACTTCATCCACCCGGAAGCAAGCCCTTCCGGCTACGGCGATGGCCGGATCACGACCTGGATATGGAAGCCGGTGCCGGAGCCGGCGCTCGCGTCGCTTCCGCCGCGCGGGCAGGCATGGGAGATGACGCGCTACCGGGCGTACGAAGCTCAGCTAGCGGGTCACACCGTCGGGGAGATCTTTGGGCGGGCGGCGGCGTTCCTCACGCTGGTCGCCGCGCAGGCACCCCTCGGCGCAGATTTGGGCGCGCATGCCGCACGTTGAAGCCGCTCAGCAGGTCAGAGCCGAGGCAGGCTTGTTCAATCCGCATCTGCTCAACTTCACATCCGCGCCCGCTTGCCGGCGATGACAGCCGTCCTCGGGCTTGAGCAGGCACCCGGGGTCGGTAGGCACTCCTGTGCGAGCGAAGGCTACCGGCCAAGCGGCCCAGCGGTGTTCCCCGCGCGGCGGTGTTCGCGTGACCCAGCGCGACCCCCCGCGGCAGCCGTTCGGAATAATGATCATGAACGGCTCGGGCGTGGTGGCGCGCCGCCGTCAGTGCGTCGGTGCCGCCGGGGATGCGCCGCACGAACACGTTTAGCCCGCCCATCGACTGCGCAGTCTCAATGACAGAGTCGAGCCGCCCGCCGCACGCTTCGATGACGGCTATCGAGGCAATGTTGTCGTCGCCGCACGTCACGAGCACTCGGTCAACTCCGCTGGCTGGCGACGACAAGGCTCTGCCGGGAGGATCCGGACGGGTAGTTTTCGGGGGGTGCCCGACCGGCCCCCTGCCGTGGTGGCGCGCCGCGGCGTCGGCGTCAGCGCTGATTCCGGGGTGGGGGCAACCAAGTTGCGGACCATCGATCCGGGCTCGTTCACGACCTGGGCGCCGATGTGCGCGCGACCTTGCCAGAGGCCCGACCTGGGCACCGGCGGGGTCCCCGCCGGTGCCCAGGTCGCTGCAGGGCCACCCGGCCGAGGGTGAAACCCGGCAGCCCCGGCAGCCAGCAGACGTCGTCATGCGGGACCACCTCGGCCGACGTCGTATCGATCACGTCGGCGACAGGGCGGTGCCAGCGGCCGCGGCTGGGGCAGGGATGTTCAGCCGGCGCCGCCCGTGCCGCCGGTGGGCGCCTCACCCTGCTCGGCGGTGCTCCCCGAGATCGTGCGGCTGCCACCCGACGCACGGGTGATCTCGATCCGGCGAGGCTGGGTCTTGGGTGAGACGGGGATGGTCAGGTGCAAGACACCGTCGGCGTAGCCCGCGGTGAGATTCTCCGAGTCCACGCCCTCGCCAAGGGACAGCTGCCGGGTGAACGATCCCTGGGGCCGCTCGACGACGATGAGCTGCTCGCTGCCGCCGTAGTTCGGCGTGCGTTCGGCCCGGATCGTCAATGTGCCGTGCTCGACAGTCACCTCGACGCTGTCAGGGTCGACGCCGGGCAGGTCGGCCTCGACATGATAGCTCCCGTCCTCGGCGCGGTAGACGTCCATGGGCATGCCGAGCGGGGCACGCGTACCGCTCGCGGCCATGGCCATAAGGCGCTCAAAAGGGTCACGGAAGGGCTCAAACCTGATCACTGCCATCGCTGCCTCCTCATCGCCTGGCGCCTGCGCGGGGAACCATGAAGGCCTCGGCCGACGTAGTCCTCTCACAGGACATGGTAGATCTCCGGCCGCTCGTTTCATGCCCCGCACCACGCCTGCTTGGACGGTGGGCGCGAGGCGGCGGCCAAGGAACGCAGGGGCCGGATGCGGCACCGAGGTCCTATGCGGGCGGGCCGTCCGGCCCCTAACGGCGAAGCGGTATACGCGCCAGCCTGGAACAGAAAGGGAAGGGGGAACCAAAAATGGGCGTGATCAACAAGGCGGCCGGCGAGCGGCCGCGGGGCCCGTCTGGCGGCGCCAGCGCGCAAGAGCGCAGCGCCAGAACTGGGTATCAGGGTCAGCCACACCCGCGTTCGGACCACCACCGCGACCGGCGCGTCGTCGTCGGCGTGGACGGCTCCCCGAATTCGGCCTCAGCGTTTCAGCGGGCAGTCTCCCAGGCGCGGCAGCGCAACGCCACCCTTGATGTCGTCTACGTCCTACCGGAGGACGCCGACGCTAGGACCGCAACTATGGCGAAGGTGATGCTCGGAGAGTTCACCCGGCGGCAATGCCCCTGCGGCGTGGGCACCCCGGTACGCCTGCGCGTCGAGCACGGTGACCCCCGGGTGGTCCTGCCGCTGGTCGGCGCCGGCGCGGAGTTGCTGATCATCCGGGGGCGACAACTGTCCCAGCGCGTAAGGGAAGCCGATAGCGGCCCGCGCTTGCCTGCCGACGCGGCCCCGCATGATGTCTCGCGACCATCAATGCGCTTCGGGCCGTACTGGCGGTCTTTCCTACGCTCCCGCTGATCTGTCGTGCCGCTGGACCGGGGGATGCCGACGCGAGCTCCTGGACCGCACCCTCGGCTGGAATCACAGCCAGCTGCGGCGGATCCTGCGCCAGCGCAAAACTCACCACAATCAGCACAGCCGTATCGCTCGCTGGATGACGTTGTTGTCCCAATTCACAGTGCGAGCGGCAGCGGGCAGAATGCGCCGGCGCGGCCAATTTCGCCTGCGCTAGCCGACCTCGCCCTTCGGCAGCGCGCCGGCACCCGGCTAGCGGCTGAATTTCCTGACTGCCACGGTTATCACCCCGCTGACCACGGGTATCGCCCTGTTTAACGGCTGGTCGTCCACATCACCCGCAAGTGACGTGGACACACCCCCCACGCCGCGATGGGCTCGGTGATCTTGAGCGGGGTTTTCGCGGGCTCGCAGGCCTGCGGGCCGCGGCTGGGGGAGGACGACAGTGCGGGACAGTGGCGGAACCAATGGGGGCTGGCGGGAGGCCCCTGCCGGCCGATGTCAACGGCTGTTGGTGATCACGGCGTCGCTGGGGGCTGCGGCCCTGTTCATCGCGGCGTGCTCCGGCGTTATGGCAAAGCTCAAAGGGGCGGCACCTCCCGGCTCCGCGGCGCGGTTGGCCATCACGCCCGCGAATGGCAGCAGCAACGTCGCGCCGAACCAGGGCGTGACGGTCGCGGTGTCGCACGGCAAGGTGAAGAACGTCACCGTGACTCGGGGATCCGCCCCCATCAGCGGCTACGTCAATTCCGCTGACACAATCTGGCACAGCACGTGGGCGCTGCAGCCGTCGCGCGACTACGCCGTGACCGCGACCGCGGTGGACTCATCCGGCAAGACCGTGACCGAGACGAGTTCGTTCCGCACCCTCACCCCGTCCGCGACCGTCCAGGCCCAGACCGTCCTCGGCGATGGCCAGGACTACGGCGTCGGCATGCCGATCATCATCACGTTCAGCCGTCCGGTCACGAACAAGGTGGCGGTGGAGCGATCTTTGCAGCTGACGACCTCCAAGCCCATTACCGGCGCATGGTACTGGGATGGCGACGAAACCGTCGCGTTCCGGACCAGGACCTACTGGCCCGAGCACACCCGCGTGAGTTTCGTCGCGCACCTGGACGGCGTGGAAGCGGCCCCCGGCGTGTACGGCACGGCGAACCTGAGCCAATCCTTTGAGATCGGCAACTCACTTATCGCCGTGGTGAGCACGACCAGCCACTACGCCAAGATCTACTACCGCGACAAGCTCTTCGGCGTCTGGCCGGTCAGCACCGGGTCCCCGGGCGACGACACCGCCAACGGCACCTACCTCACCATCGAGGAGGCCAACCCGACGCTGATGAGCGGGCCGGGGTATACGAACTTCCCGGTGCCGTTCGCGGTGCGGTTCACCTGGAGCGGCAACTACATGCACGACGCGTACTGGTCGGTCGGCGAGCAAGGCTACACGAACGTCAGCCACGGCTGCGTGAACCTGTCTCCCGAAAACGCCGAGACCTACTACAACCTGGCCGTCCCCGGAGACCCGGTGACGATCACGGGCAGCCCGGTCGCAGGCATGTGGGACGACGGGTACACCGAGTGGTTCCTGACCTGGAACCAGCTGCTGCACGGCAGCGCCACCCACGAGGCCGTCCAGGCCGGGCCGTCGGGCAGTTCCTTCGTCGACCCGGCCACGCTCCCCCCATCCACCGCGACATCACCCCTCGGCACATCGCGCCCGCGCAACCACCTTGCTGGGTAACCACTGGAGCGCCCAGCACACACGCGGCAGCGCCCGGCGCCGGCTGAGGCAGTGACCTTCGCCCCTGGAGGCGCGTTCCCGATGGTCGTGTCATCGCAGCAACAGGCCCTCGGGAAGGATGTTCCCATGCGAGGGCGCCGTAGCCGCCATGCTCGCGGGCCCTCGTCGGCGCCATGCTCGTCATCCACGACCACATCTTCTATCCCCTCCTGATCGTCGCTGGGTCCTCTTGCCGGCGTGGTGGGTCTACGTCGTTTCGTCGGGCGCAGGGGGAAGCCGGCGCAGGAACGGGTCGGCCAGGTGGTGGCTGGTGATGCGGATGCGCGCGTCCACGGCGATGACACCGTCCGGGCGGGCGATCACGGGGTTGAGGTCAAGCTCGGCGACCTGTGGCAAATGGTCGGCGAGCCTGGACACCCTGAGCAGGGTGCCGCGCAGCGCTTGGAGGTCCGCCGCGGGCTGGCCGCCGTGGCCGAGCAGCAGCGGCGCCGCGCGGATCGAGCGGATCAGGTCGTCGGCGTCAGCGCCGGCGAGGGGCGCGAGCCGGGCCGCATGGTCACCGAGCACGTCCGTGGCGACCCCGCCGAGTCCGAACACCACAACGGGGCCGAACACCGGTTCCTGCACGACGCCGACGATCGTCTCGACACCACCCGTGATCATTGGCTCGACGAACACCCCGGACAGCCGTCCACCGAACCGGTCCTGCAAACGGCGCATCGCCTTCCGCACCTCATCGGGCCCGCGCAGGTCCAGTTCGACTGCGCCCGCCTCGGTCTTGTGGAGCAAGCCGGGCACATCAGCCTTGATAACCACATGACCGCCCAGGCCGGCCGCCGCATCGACGGCCGCATTGGCGTCATCCGCCCGGCGGAACTCCACCGTCCGGATCTCGTAGCAGCGCAGCAGGTCGTCGGCCTCGCGAGCGGACAGCCAGCCGCCGCCCGGCATCCGCGCGAGGAAGGAACCGACGATTGAGCGCGCGTCCGCCACCCGGAGGTTCTCAATCTCCGGCACTGTGCCGGCTGGCCGGGATCGCCACGAGCCATAGCGGATGGCCCGGCTCAGCGCGCGGGCGGCCGCTTCGGGGTAGGCGTACGCGGGCACGGGCGGGCCTGCGCCGCCATCATGCAGCAGCCGGACCGCCTCGGGCTGGTCCAGCACGACCGCCACGACTGGGACCGGCAGCCGCGCGGCGGTGAGCACCGGAATCAGGTCGGCCGCACCAGTCGTGATCACGAGCGCGATCAGGGCGTCCACGCCGTCCTCGCTGGCAGCGATTTGCAGGGCCTTGCCGAATGCCTCCGGGCTGACCGCCGCGGTGGTTTCTACCGGGCCGCCAAGGGCGGAGCCGGCCGGCAGCACATCCCGCAGGCTGCTGCGGGTGTCGCGGCCCGGCGATGCAACCGCCAGGCCGACCGCTACGCATGCGTCGGCAACCAGCACACCCGTGCCGCCGGCATTGGACACGATGCAGACGCGGCTGCCCGCCGGTACCGGTTGCGACGCGAGCAGCGCAGCCGCGTCGAGCAGTTCGCCGAAGCTGGTGGTGGCGATAATCCCCGCCTGATCGAACAGCGCCTGCCGGGCGATGAGCGGCGCGGCCGCGGCCGCCGTGTGCGAGGCGGCGGCACGCTGGCCCGGGACCGACCGCCCAGCGTGGACGGTGAGGATGGGGACCCTCGTGCTCACCCGGCGCGCGGTCCGGGCGAACTTGCGCGGGTTGCCGACGGATTCCAGGTGCAACACGGCAAGTTCAGTGGTGCTGTCCGCCTCCCACCACATCAGCATGTCATTGCCCGAGACATCCAGCTTGTCGCCGACCGAGGCGAACGAGGAGATCCCTATACCCAGGCGGGAGAAGTGCTCCAGCAGCGCCACGCCGACCCCTCCGGATTGGACCACGACGCCGGACTTGCCCGCCGGAGGGTGGTGCACGGCGAATGTGGCGTCCAGCCCGATCCCCGGCACCGCGACGCCGAAGCAGTTCGGGCCCACCAGGCGCATGCCCCCCCGTCGGCTGGCCTCGAGCAAGCTGGATTCCTGCGCTGCCGTCAGGCCCAAGGTAATAACCACCAGCGATCCGGCTCCGCGCATCCCGCACTCCTGCGCCACGTCCACGACGCCCGCCGCTGGCACAGCCACCACCACGAGGTCAGGGGCCTCGGGCAGCGCGGCGACCGACGGGACGCACGGGATGCCCTCGATGTCGCTGGCGTGCGGGTTAACAGCGTACAAGGCGCCGGAGAAACCGGCGTCACGGACATTGAGCAGGATCATCCGGCCGATCGACCCTGGGCGGTGGCCAGCGCCGACTACTGCAACCGACCGGGGAGCCAGCAGGGATTCCAGGCTAGCCACATCCGCGTGTGTCTCCCGGCCGGCCACCGCGTCCAGGTACACACTGGCCTCGCTGAGGGCCGCGCTTTGCGGGATCAACATGGACAGCTCAACCACACCCTTGTCGAACCTGCGCTGTACAGCCAGCCCCGCGTCGCCGACCAGGCGCAGCGCAGCGCTGTTCGACGGCAGCGCCTGAGCGGTGAAAACCTGCACACCCCGGGCACGCGCCAGGGAGACCAGATGCTCAAGCAGCAAGGTGGCGATGCCGCGCCCATGCATGCCGTCGGCGACCGCCAAGGCGATCTCCGCGGCCCGCGGGCCGGCGGCGGCCTCGTAGCTGGCCACGCCGACCAGCTCATCGCCCAGCAAGCCAAGAAGCGCCCTGTGGTCCGGGCCGGCCTCGCGGCACACGCGACGAGCCTCGCGCTCGGCGGCCGCCCGGCTCATGCTGAAGAAGCGGAAGTAGAGATTGCCCGGCGACATAGCCTCGTGCAGTCGCCTCACAGGCCCGTAGTCCGCAGGACCCGCGGGCCGGATGGTGATGGTGGTGCCGTCGGCCAGCAGCGCATACGACCACCCGGCCCGCGCGAGCGCCGTCAACCGATCACCTCCAGTGCCTGCGGGCGCAGGCTGGTGCTGCGCAATACTGTTCTGAGCATGTGCTGGTGTGGCATGCATGGTGCACGCATGCTTCGCCCGTCCCCCCTCCGATCCTTACATCCTTCTGCAGACCCGGGCGTTCCTGCTGCCGCTTCGCTCCTTGCGTGCGTCGAAGATCTCCAACCCGGATCGCCGGGCCGGAAGGGGTTCCTCGCCTCGGTCCGCTGGCCGGAACCTCGACGCCGCTTGCCTCGAGATCCTCTGCAGATTCCGCGCCACCTGCCGGTCTGCCGGCTACGACGGGTTCATGCCGCGGCAGTTGTCTTGACCACCTGGGGCTGCGACCGGGCGCGACGCGCGCAGCCGCGGCGGGGTTCTTCGGTGCTCGACGAGGCGAGCTTAGCTCGGTGGCACCTGATGACTCGTACAGGGGCTGGTCGTGTTCAGCCACGCGCTGCGATGCGGTTATGCGCTTTGCTTTGCTTGCCCTTCGGCTTTGACCATCTGTGCCCGTAGCTCGCCGACGAGGTAGGCATCCACCGTGGCGCCCTGGCCGTCGAGCGATGTGGACGCATAAAACCGCCCGGTGCTGCTCTGAAAGACATCCCAATTCGGGAATTCAGCGCAGACGGTCCATAGATTACCGGTTATGTCCACGATTGACTGGCCGAGTGCCACGATCGACTCACTGATGAGCGGCCAGTCGAGTCCGCAGTAGTCGGCCGGCTCCGCGCCGTGGTGGGTGATCACCCGCACGACGGCCGTGGAACGGCAGTACGGGCATGCGCAGGTGGCACCGGGAGGCGGGGCGGAGGCCTGACATGTGGGACCAGGGGGCATAGATCTTGACCGTTCGGTGCGCATTTGTCCTCTTTGCGACTCATATCCTGCGCGACCGATCTAGGGTTGACACCGTGCACAGCCACGAAACCGGATCCTCTAAGAATGGCCCACGCCGGCTAAGGATGCGCCGAGAGTGGTAAGAGAGGTGATACGCAGCGTGAACAATGACCCGAGTAGCAGCCCCCTGGCGTTCTTCGCGGCCGAGGTCAAGCGGCTGCGCGGCATCGCTGGCATGACCCAGGAGCAGCTAGCCGAGGCAGTGAACTACAGTCCCGCGACCGTGGCGGCCATTGAGACCTGCCGGGTCATACCGTCCAAAGAATTCGCGGGAAATGCTGACAAAGCATTCGAGTCGGATGGGCATTTCGCGCGCTTGCAGCACCTGGTTGAGCAGACATCAATGCTACCATGGTTCCGTGACCGCTTCGAGGTGGAGCGCAAAGCCACGGAAATTCAAGAGTACGAGTCGTACGTCATCCCAGGCTTGGTACAGACCGAGAACTATGCCCGGTGCTGTGTCAGTGCTACCCGCCCCGCGCTAACCGCCGACGCGATAAACCGCGCCGTGGCGTTGCGGATGACGAGGCAGGAAATTCTAGATCAGGATGAGCCGCCCCGATTGTGGCTCATAATAGACGAGGCCGCGCTGCACCGCATTAATGGTAGCGCGGAAGTCATGGCCGAGCAGTTGAAACATCTACTCAGGATGAGCGAGCGGCCGAATATCGTCGTGCAGGTGATCCCCGACAGTGAGGGATCGACCGCCGCAGGAGGACGACCGTTTACTATCCTCTCATTCGTGTCTGAGCGGACGGTGGTATATATCGAAGACCTGAAAAGCGCAAGGTACGCGCGTAGGCCAGACGAGGTATCGGTGTATGCACTGACGTTTGACCACCTACGGTCAAGCGCCCTGACCGACAAGAAATCACGCACACTCATACAAGAGGCGATGAGGCGTTATGCAAAGTAAACTCCGCTGGCACAAGTCCAGCCATTCCTCGAATCAGGGTAACTGTGTCGAGGTGGCCGCGGTCCCCGATGGAGGACGCGCCGTCCGCGACAGCAAGGACCGCGGCGGCCCGGTCCTCACCTTCACCGACGGTGCGTGGGCGGCCTTCGTCTCGCGCGTGAAGGCCAGCTAGTCAAGCAGTCGGCACGGGCACCGGCAACCCCAAGCCAGGGACGCGGCGCGGACCTAGCAGGGCGATACAGCAGGCGGCGAAGCCCGCGCCAGTGGGCACGTCGGCACCAGGTCGAACGGGCGCGGGTCGAGCGTGGTCTTAACGATGCCCAAGATGGCGCGGACGGCAGCGATCGCATGCCGGATCTCCCCGCCACAATCACCGCGGTCTTCAGCCTGCTGACCAGCTCGCGGTGCGCATCTCCGGGTGCGGTTCGTCCGGTTAGGGTAGGTCGAGCCGATCGCCATCATCATCTCCTCAGCGGTCCATGCCCTGGGGAACGCGGCACGTTCCAATTCGATGACAGAGGGCGGCTCGAACCGGGTGATCGGGCTCCGCAGCTCGCTTGTCAAGGAAGGACGGCCGGGTGGCCGGCAGCGCCGCCGCCAAGAAGACGCCAGCCGCCGCAGCGCCCTCGCGGATCCCGCTGCCCCCACCGTGCTCGTGCATTGTTCGTTCCCACCTCGCTGCCTCGGATGTAACCCTCATTCAGGCTCCCTGGCCGCAGTCCTCGCGGTCCTCACCCGTCATAGGTGAAGCCCGGTCACGCCGGTGGTTTGCGGGCCGCGAGGATGAGAGTCCTGCGCGTTCGTACCGCGGCCACGGAGGCGTTCGTGTCCCGAGTTGTGTGTTTGGTGGATCTGCGCGAGGTGATATTGCAGTCGGGCGTGCCGGAACTGGTACACCCCGCCCGATTGGCGTAGCACGCCGCGACGGTGCGCATCGGTTAGAAACGCCATCAGCCGCCACGGGAGGTGGCCTCGCAGGGCGGGCCATGTCCGGTTGACCGTATAGGCGGTCCATGCCCTGGGGAGCATCGTTACGGCCCCAACACCGCATCCGAACGTGATTCCGTACGTGAGAGCGCGGCCGGGGCCGGTCACGTGCGCGGGACCATCGGCCAGAGCACCGGCAATCATCATCGCAAGTGCATAGGAGATCGCGCCCGCTCGCCCGTACGAGAGGCCCCCGATCAGCGTGCCGGCCGCCAAGCTCATAAGGGCAGCGACGACGATGGCTGCGGGTCCGCTGGGAATGCGGAATGCGGGATCACCCCCGTACCCGACGGTGAGTCCACCAACCGTCCCTAAGGCGAGCGCAACCGCAAGCCCGAAGGCGAGGGTCGCCGTCCGATCCTGGCTGACTACATCCTTTGGACTGGGCGCGGTAGCGATGAAGGTCGGTCTGTGCAGCCAAACGTATGATCCGAGGGCCAGCCCACATGCGAGCCCGGACAGGACTATGCCGCCCCGCCCCAGCCCCACGGCGAGGGCGAAGGCGGCACCGACGACAAAGCCCCCGGCGAGTCGGCGAAGATAGGGGGACGCCGCCCCTCGAAATCGGATCTGTGCGTGCGAGGGTTCCCTCCGCGAGCCCAGCCCGAAGGAAAGGCCGCCGGCTAGGCCGAACACAAGCCCGTTGATGAGTGCGTAGGTGAGCGCGTAGCGGGATCCGGTTGCTGAGCCGCCGCCGCTCAGCCACCCCGCGAGTCCGAACACAAGGACGCTGCCGAACCCGGCAATGAGCCCGCGGGTGAGCCGGGATGTGGTACCCAGTT
>Ga0335077_10001370_pt1 | contig 28826 bp, 22 predicted proteins | sample Lox_Sample_31_FD_207151 | JGI IMG/M metagenome (GOLD analysis project Ga0335077, IMG submission 207151) | Soil microbial communities from Loxahatchee National Wildlife Refuge, Florida, United States - Lox_Sample_3.1 | ecosystem: Environmental > Terrestrial > Soil > Wetlands | place: USA... | reverse complement strand
CGCGTGACGACCCCAATTTATGCCACCAAACGATCGCCCACTTTCTGCCGCGATAGCGGCTTCGTTCAACAGCTCTTATCGTAAACGACCCGTCCGGGCCTCGATCACCTGTAATGAGACGACCTCGGCAGCATGCTAAATCTGCTGTTTCTTCCATCGGCCCTGTTTGAACAGGATGATGCTGGCGACGGCAATCGAGCACTCGGCGATCACAATGGAGATGTAAACACCATTAGAGCGCAGCCCCATCGGAATTGCCAGCCAGTAGGCCATCGGGATCTCAAACAACCAGAAGCCAAAGAAGTACACGATGGTCGGAGTCACAGTGTCGCCGGCACCGTTGAATGCCTGCAAGGTAACCATGAGGTACGCGTATCCGATGTTGCCATAGCTGATGATGCGCAGACACGTAGCGCCGAGGCGCACGACGTCAGGGTCTGAAGTGAAGGCGCGCACCACCGGTTCGGCGAAGATGACAAACAGCACGCCGACAATCCCCATGAAAATCATGTTGTAAACGCCGGTCCTCCACACCGACTTCTCTGCGCGTTCGGGCTGTTTGGCGCCAAGATTCTGGCCCACCAGCGTCGCCGCGGCATTGCTCAATCCCCAGGATGGAAGGATGAAAAAGATGACTACACGAATCGCGATGGTGTAGGCCGCCAGCGCCCCCGCGCCGAAGGTGCTGATGATGCGCACCAGGCCAATCCAACTGGTGTGCGCGATGACAAACTGCAGGATTCCAGTAGTCGAAACGCGAGCGAGGCGCAGCAGGACTGGAGGGTTCAGGCGAATCTGCTGCCGCAGGATGCGGATTCGCTCCGTCCCGCGCAGAAGACGGTAGAACTGATACAGCATTCCAATGCCGCGTCCGGTGAAGGTCGCAGCCGCAGCGCCGGTTACGCCCAAACGCGGGAACGGTCCGAGGCCGAAGATCAGGCAGGGATCGAGCACCAGGTTAATGATGTTCGATACCCACAGCAGACGCATGGCGATAGCGGCATCGCCGGCGCCGCGGAAGATGGCGTTGTTCAGGAAGAGCATCAGGACGACGCCGCTGCCGCCGAGCGCGATGCGTGCATAACTACTGCCCAACGCAACGATCTCCGGCGAGGCGCCCATCAGCCGTAGCAGCCGAGGCGCAGACAGGAAACACGGAATGCCGATCGCCAGCGAGATTGCCAGTCCAAGAATGATGGCCTGCACCGCCGCAACCGCGGCATCGGCTGGATCTTTTTCGCCAATGCGCCGCGCTACCATGGCGGTCGTTGACAGGCTCAATCCCATGGCGATGGCGAACACCATGCTCAGCATCGATTCTGTCAACCCGACAGTTGCAACTGCGTTAGCACCGAGACGTGCTACCCAGAAGACGTCCACCACGGCAAACAGCGACTCCAGCACCATTTCCAGCACCATGGGCACCGCGAGCAGGAAGATGGCGCGGTTTAGGCTGCCGGCCGTGAAGTCCTGGTGGGAGCCGCGAAGTGCCTCCCGCAACGAACTCCAGAGAGTCGGCGGCGATTGCACCGTAGTTGTAGGAGCGGCATGCATGTTGACCTGCACAGTCTTTCGCACCGTGGCCGGAGAATGGACCACGGCGCTCTTGTAATCTTACGGATGATGAGTCGTCCGCATCAGCGGATTCGCCGGCGGACCGGCACGGAAGGTTTTGTTACGGAAGGATGAACATGGTCTCTTCTCCAGGGACCGAAAGCCGTGGCCTCTCGGCGCTGAACTGTGCGCCGAACCAAACGGAATTGTAGCCTAAGTTCTGCGAACCAATCAAACCAACGACCAGTGACCTGACGGTTCAAACCATAAGGCCGCCAGCATGCAGCCACACCAGCGGCCTTGTCAAGTTAACACGTCCTCACGGTTAATCGCGCGGCGGCGTCTTACCTGTCTGCGACGGAATCTCGTTGTCGCGGTCCTCCGGCGATCTCGGCGGATGGTCAGACTGGATTCCAGGTATCGGCATGTCATTCGCCGAACTGTAGGTCGGCTGCGACGTTCCAGTGAATGGGAAGCCATAACCTTCCGTGTAAGCAGCTTCCTGGAAAGTGCTTCCAGACTTCGGATTCGCGATCACGTAGATCGGGAAACCCCTCGGTCCCACGAACACAGTGGACACGTAGTCGGCCACCATGAGACCGTTTTGCGACTGCGGTAGCCAACTTGGAGAAGGTGTCACTTGCATGCCGGGCGAGATCTGGCGTCCGGCCGTCCAGGTCGCACCGCCATCGCTCGACTGCGTCCAACCCGCGTACAGCGTGCAGGAATTCCCGCAGTTGGAGACGGGGTAGTAATAGTACGTCACGCCGATTTGCGCCGAGCTGCCGGAAGTTTTGGGATTAATGCCCATGCCATTGATGAAGTGGTCCACGCCGCTGTTTATCGGATCAATGGGAATTCGCGACACCGAACTCCAATTGATTCCGTCATCGGAGTAGCTGAACACGATGTCATTGGCATTGCACCCGGATTCGAAACGGCAATCCGGCCATGAAACGTACACTCTGCCTGCGCCGTCGATAGCGGTGGAAGGCAGACCGGGGCTGCGCAAACCGCCCGCCTCGCCGTGACTGGGAGCGCTGGAGATGCTTCTTGCGCCGTTCCAACTCTGGCCGCCGTTGGTGGACGTGAAGGCTGACATGCCGCCGTTGTAGTCAGCAAACCCCACAACGACGGTTCCATTAGGCTGTATCACTTCATTGATCCCGATTCCGTAGTCGAAGTTTTGCGTGCCCTGCGGTGAGCTCCAAGTGAGCCCGCCATCGTGGCTGGTCGTCATCTGGATCTCCGAATTGTCCCATCCCATATAGCAATTTCCGTAATACGGACTGGTGGGAGTGTTATCGCAGTTGATCCAGTTCTTGTCGGCATTACCGCCGAGAAAAACAAACACTGGGTTGTCCCAATGCAAACCGTCGGTGGAGCGGCTGACCCCAACGTTAACACCGCCGGCAATCGGCAGGTAATTGATGATCCATACTCCGTGCTTCAGGTCGTAAGCCACAGACGGATCGCTGGCTGCGGAGTAGGTACCGCCTTGATACCACTGAGTAAGGCCAGGCAAGTATCCGTTGGTCCAGGCAATTCCGCCGTTGGTGGAAGTGGCCCAACCGATGTCCATGCCACCGCCATTCACCACCCGAGCCACCTGGAAGGCGACGACGATGGTGGAACCGTAGGCAAACGCTCCCGGCTCGACTTCAGTCATGTGTTGGCCGTTACCGCCGCTGAAGACGTCCTGGCTAAGTTGACGAAACAAGCTCTGTGCGCCAGCCGGAGCCGCGGCGAACACGCACAAGCTGCAGATCAGAAGAAGAATGAGTGTTGGCCGGACCAGGCCGGAGCTGTGGCGCAAGGATAGCTCTGTCATCGTGAAATGCCCTCTTCTATGGTGGTAGTAGGTGAGACCAACATCCGAGGTTGCACCAGTGGAGTTGCTTCCGCCGGACAGGAGGAGTTGCGGAACCGCCAGTCGTGGCACAAAAACTTTATCGTTCGCCTTCACGGCGTGTCAATGAAAAGAACCTCGCCAGCGCGAAAGGTTACATTGTTACGGCGGTGCGCAACACAGCGGCGGCCTAACCGGATAGCGAAAACCTGCCGCAATTTCATGGCACCAGCACAATCTTTCCGTATGCACCTGAAGGCTTCATCACCTCGACGTGCGCGCGTGCCGCGTCCGTCAGCGGAATCTTCTGGCCGATCACAGGTCGCAGCGTTCCATCCTCGAGACCCGCGACCAGCGCGGCGTGCATCTGTTTGTACTCCTGTTCCGTGGTGTTCATCAACGTCGTGCCGCGAATATCGGCGTCGCGTCCCATCGTGTTGCGGGGGTCGATCTCAACCGTGCCACGACTGCCGATGACAACGACGCGACCATGCTTCGCGAGCACTGTCAGGTCTCTGGCCAGGTTCTTGTTGGCCAGCATCTCCAGGATGAGGTCCACGCCGCGGCCTTCGGTGAGCTTCAGGAGTTCGTCAAGATAACCTTCCGAGGAATGATTGAGGACGTGCTGCGCGCCTTCAGCCTGCACCAACTGCATTCCGCGTTCGCTGCCGGCCGTGCCGATTACGTTTAGTCCGGCAGCGCGGGCAATTTGTACGGCGGCGGTGCCAACTCCGCCGCTGGCGCCGTGGACCAGAACGGTCTCTGCGGCTTTCGCCTCGCCGCGCTGAAACAGTCCGCGAAAGGCCGTGCCATAAGGAATGCCCATCGCTGCGCCTTGTTCGAAGCTGACGTTATCAGGCAAACGGTGGACCTGCGCTTCGTTGCATAGCGCTTGTTCGGCATAGGTTCCGCTGAGCGAGCCGGAAATGTACACGCGTTCGCCGGCTTTCACCCGCTTGACGCCTTCGCCGACTGCCATGACAATTCCGGCAGCATCGTTACCCGGCGTGTAAGGCAGGTTCGGCTTCATGGCGTAGGTTCCGGTGCGAACGTAAGTCTCGACCGGATTCACGCCCGCAGCATGAATGCGCACCAGCACCTGTCCCGCTGCGGGATGCAGGTCGGGAAGTTCCTCCAGCTTCAGGACCTCAGGACCACCGAATTCGTGGACTCGAATCGCTTTCATGTCGTTCTCCTGATCAGGCAAGTGGCTTCAGGGCCAGTGTAAGGCATATCAGGCACGGCGGAGCTTGAGAATGTATGGCTCTGACATGGAAATAGCGAGACTGTACACGTCAAATCAATAACTTACAGGAGCCGGACTATTTCCATCCTCAGTGGTGCGCCGCAAGGCGCATGGCATCTGTTGAGATCCCTCTCATTTGAATTGTCAACACGAATGGTCCCGCAATGCGCGACCGCTCGTTGACAATCAGAAGCGCACTGTTTACTCCTTGCTAAAGCTGCTAAGGGGTTTTCCATGCTCCGATTTGCTTTTGCCCCCTCCCCCTCCTGTTCTTTAGAATCATCGCTTTAGGTCGGCTTTAGCGCAGTTTTTGCTGCAAACTCTTGTCTCTACGTGGTTTATCGCAAAATATACCTTTCATTAGACTTACATTCGCGCCGAGAGTACTTGGCTGGCAACAGGCCCCGCGCCGATGGGAAGGCTAAGTTAACCAAGTAACAAACATTGGGGCGTTGCTGCCAACCCGCCCCTCTGGCAAGCAGGCAAGAATTGCGAATGGGAATCCTGCGTCAATTTGTCAAAGAACCCCGACCCGCACACTGGATGCAGGCGGAGGCGCACACACGACAACCTTCCTCCTCATCTTGAGGAGTATTGCAGAAGCTATGTGAATGGCAAGGGCGCAGGTCACAGGACGATGTGATGTGTCTTGGCGAAGGTAGTGGCTGACTCTAGATCGTTCAAAGACCCATTAGAAACAGTTGCATTTCCCCAATCACGATTAAATGGGCATACGCGACAATCGTCTGTGATGCTGAGCGAACTTTTTGTGACTTGTGACGAAAATCCCCACTCAAGCAAAACCGCCTTGGGTGGGGCACCCTCAGAAATCTTTGGCTGGGCCACCCGCCTCACGAGAGTCTCGAGGCTGTCGTATCGGATAGCGACGACCACAAAGCAACTGCATTGCTCGCCGCACGACCACTGCGATAGGCCGATCTCTCGCCACCTATTTACTCGCGCCGCTATCCAAGCCGCGCCTTCTATGGCGTGAGCTCCCAAACTTCGCCGTAGCCAGGACCAAAAGTCGTACCATAGATATTCCCGTGGGCGTCCAATACGACGTTGCCGTACGGATGAGATCCATCCTGGCCATTGAAATCGTGAAGGTCGGTGTAGGTCCAGCTACTGCCCGAGGGCGTCAGTTCGAAAACGTTGCCAGCGCCTACGAAACCGTCGCCGTAGGTCGTATCGTACAGATTGCCTGCTCCGTCCATGGTGAGGGCGCCGGTTGGTCCACCGGAATTGGAGAATGCGGGAAGATCGGCCAGAATGCTGTAGGTCCAGCTATTGCCGGAGGGCTGCAACTCGTAAACCGTTCCCGCACCCGTAGTGCCACCCTTATACGTTGTGCCGTACAGGTTTCCTTGCTGATCCATAATTAAGGTGCCGTAGGGCGCTTCGCCATCGTTCGGTGGTCCTCCAAAAGAGTGGACCACGGTTTCCATCCAGGAGGAGCCGGGGTGGCTCAATTGGAAGACCACGCCTTGGTTGTTAATCCCTCCCAGAGTTGTGCCATAAATGTTACCGGCGCTGTCCAGGACCACACCACCGTAAGGCAGAGATCCTTCGTTCCCCGAGTCGCTGAAGCTGTAGAGCACACTTTCCGTCCAGCTTTCGCCCGATCGGGTGAGCTTGAAAACCACGCCGATGCCGCCCTGTCCGCCGAAGTATGTGGTGCCGTAGATATTGCCCGCCGCATCGAAGGCAAGATCGCCATAGCCCGGGTTGGTGCCATCGCCAAACCCCGTGAAGCGGTGAAGCACGGTTTCCGTCCATGGACACTGGACGGAGCGGCATGCAGTGATAGGTGGGCGGAGGCTGAACACTATACCAAAATTTGAATCGCCGCCGGCATTGGTTGTGCCATACAGAGCCCCATCGGGTCCGAACAGTACTCTGGCGATGGGGCCGGCTCCATCACTGCCTCCTCCCTGAAAGGTATAGAGTGTGCTCAACACCCAGCCTGCTCCCGTATGCGACAGCTTGAACACGGTCCCGTAGCCGGCTCCCCCTTGGGGGGTTGTGCCATAGAAGTTTCCGGCCTGATCCATGGTCAGGCCGGCTTGGGGTTTGCCCCCATCCTGGCCGCCGGTGAAGGTATGCAGAATCGAAAGCGTTTGCGCCTGTGCCGCCGGAGCGGCAATGATCGCCATAGCCAGCACGACCACGGCGGTCACGGCAATCGTCCTGATTCGCGCGCCTATGTCGAAATTGGAAATTGCCTCTTGAACTGGTGCTGACATATGCATTCTCCTGATTCGCGCCAGGGGGATACTTACCCGAGGATGAGAGGCGGCCGCTTTCCCGCTGGAAGGCGACTATTGCACTGTCGGCGGGGGGAAGTCAACTCAGTTTCGGATTACAGTCCGAGGAATTCTGGAGCCGTGTCCGTTCAAAAGCGAGGCCAATGGGACCAGGCCCGTTTACCTGCTCACAGCCGGATATTCTCCAGCAAATGCTCCACTTCGGCCTTCTTGTCGGCAGTGAGCGGGAGCAGCGGCAGACGCGGCGGTCCGCCATAGAAGCCGTTGTAGTCCATGGCGTATTTCACCCCGGGAATACTCAATCCGCCGACGATGCGCTCAGCCGCTTTCGCGATGCGCTGCTGCTTCTCGGCTGCCAGCGTCGAATCTCCGTCCTTCCACGCAGCATAAATCTCGTAGCATGCGGTCGGAGCGCAATCGGCGAAGGCGAGAATCGCGCCAACGGCTCCGACATCGAGCGACGGATGCAGCTTCTGCGCCGCGCCGACCAGCACCTGGAAGCCGACTTCCTTCTCCCGCGTCTTGAGCCCGCCGACGACTTTCACCGCAGCCGACGATGGCCTCGGCGTGGAAGCTGCTCCGGCCAGCGCGCCGACCGGAACCATTGCGCCGCCATTGGCGTCGGCAGTGGCTGAGATCGCAGCCTTCATCATGCGTCCCGTCACGGCAGAGAAGGTTTCAGTGACCGTCGCTTTGCGCTTGATGTGGCGCGTGCCTTCCACCATCTGCTGCACCTTCTCGATCGAGCCTGACGATTCCTTGATACCTATGAGGTTGGGATGTTCCGCCAATTCGATCACGACTTCGGCGGGAATATCGTAACCCGTGGCTTGCGGGAAGTTGTAGATGATGACCGGAAGCGGCGAACGGTCGCTCACGAAGCGATAGAACGCCAGCATGTTCGCCGGATTTGCCATTTGGCCCTTGTAGTAATGCGGGGTTCGCACCATGGCGATGTCGTAGCCGAGGTCGTATGCGTATTCCGTCAGGCGAAGCGTCTCGATGGCCGACTCAATGCCGGTTCCGGCGATCAGGACCTTCTCGTTGGAAGCCGCGTCGCGAGCGGACTTCAGCACCTCGCGGCGCTCGTCATCGCTGAGCAGAATGGCTTCGCCGGTGGAGCCTTGCACGACAATGCCGGCAATCGGTGCGCGCGAGTACTGCTCGACGTTCTGTTCCAGCTTGCGGAAGTAAACTTTGCCGTCCGGATAAAACGGCGTCGTGATGGGAGGAAAGATTCCGTGCAGAAGCATGATTGTCCTCTGAGTACAGGTTCACACCAAATTATAGGATGCGAGGGAGGAAGTGTCGTCAGTTGTCCCTGCCGAAGCCCCCTTGGAGTGGACTTAACAAGCAAAGCAATTTGCCGATGTATCACCTGGAATATATTCAAGCATCCGGGTTTGGGGCTCTGGCGCGTATAGCACCTTCAGGCTACTCATGGCCCTTTTAGGGCATACAAGAAAGGTAAGCTTCCCCTCGACCCTTTCCCCGGCTTAGGAGCTCGACATGATTTCATTGTGGCCTTCCACAATTGCGTCTCTGAACGATTCTTTGGCCGTGCTTAACGGAAGCGTGGAACAACTCCAGGCTGCCCAATCCGTCGAGATTACAGAAATCACCGAGCAGCTTAAGATGGCGGCAGAATCCGCTCGAAACCTGCGGGCGTTGATTTGGTCGGAGCTGCCTGAGGCCTCATGGGAGAACCGGGAGGAACTGGACGCACTCCTTGAGGAGATACAGAAACGTGTCGAAGCGAGGACTTTAGCGCAACTGCGCTCCCGTCTCCTGGCCCTCGCAACGGAGTTGGAGTGCGGCAAGATTGTGCACCGCAGGGCATTCCGTGTAGATCAGCTGCAGCAGCTCCGTGACCAGGCGATCCGGGAATTACGGTCCCAAGCCGGGGCGGAGGGAGCAGGACAATCTCTGCCGGGCCCGGAAGCAAACCAATGGATCGCGTGGGCATGTGGCTTGCAAGAGCCGGAAGATGCTGAATCGCTTCAAATTCTTCGGAACGGATTTCCACACCTCGATGAATTTGTTGCCAATCTGGAGCCAAACATGTGGAGCGATCCAGACACGGACTCTGGCTTAGGAGCTTGACATGATTTCAGTGTGGCCTTCCACAATTAGCTCTCTGAACGATTCTTTGGCGGTGCTTAATGGAAGCGTAGAACAACTCAAGGCTGCCAAATTAGTCGAGATCGCAGAGGTCGCGGAGCAGTTTAAGACGGCCGCAGAATCCGCTCAAAGCCTACGTACGTTGATTTTGTCGGAGCTGCCCAAGGCCTCATGGCAGAACCGGGAGGAACTGGACGCACTTCTTGAGGAGATACAGAAACGTGTCGAAGCGAGGGCTTCAGAGCAACTGCGCTGCCGTCTTTTGGCTCTCGCGAGTGAGTTGGAGCGCGGCAGGATTGTGCACCGCAGGGCATCCCGAGTAGATCAACTGAATCAACTGCGTGACCAGGCGATCAAGGAATTACGCTCCCAGGCCGGGCCGGAGGGAGCACCACAAGCTCTGCCGGGCCCTGACGCAAACCAATGGATCGAGTGGGTATGCGGCTTGCAGGAGCCGGAAGATGCTGAATCCCTTCAGATTCTTCGGGATGGATTTCCACACCTCGATGAATTTCTTGCCAATCTAGAGCCCGGGATGTGGATAGCTACAAAAGTGCCCGAGGTCTCAGGGCAGAAGCCAGTGAATTTTGACCCGCTTCTTCAGGAAGAATCCCAGAAGAGTGCAGAGACCGGGGCTTTAGAGCAACTGCGCTACGGTCTTTTGGCTCTCGCGGCTAAGTTGGAGAGCGGTAGGATCGTGCATCATCGGGCATTCCGTGTAATTCGACTCAATCAGCTTCGTGACCAAGCGATCAAGGAGTTACGCTCCCAGGCTGGGTTGGAGGAAGCACCTCAAACTCTGCCCGGCCCCGAAGCGGACCAATGGATCGAGTGGGCGTGTGGCCTGCAAGAACCTGAAGATGCTGGATCTCTTCAGATTCTTCGAAATGGATTTCCACACCTTGATGAATTTATTGCCAACCTAGAGTGCGACATGTGGATAGCTGAGGGACTGCCAACGCCGGAGATTCTAACGCAAGGGGAGAGACCTGCCGATAAGACGCACCTTGAACAATCCCGACCCGCAACCAACGGACTTGAAGAAGCCCTCCTGTCGTCGGGGCCGATAGCGATTCAACGGAAGGCAGCGAAGTCCCCAGGCGGGCGCGACGAGCCGCCAGTTCCGCCCGCCTTGTGTGAGCCATCTCTGTCGGCACTTGAGGCGGATGCGCTGGCGCCAGATTCTGTCGAAAAGAAGGTTCGACCGATGCCGGCACCAAAGCGCGCGCTGCCCGCCAGCACAATGAGCCTCGTCACGGACCGGGCCGGTCACTCCAACCATTCGGTCGAGCCTCCCTTCGCCCCGAAGGCTTCCTCCGACACGAGCCCTGCGCCAGCGATCACTACAGATCCCTTCGAAGCTCTCCTCACCACTGTGGTTCTCCGCCAACAGAACGCCACAAAGGAGACCACTTCCGACACCAGGACCCGAGTTGGAGAGCTTTGGCGGGGGAAATGGCGGCTGCTGCTGGTGGTGACTGCCATGGTGCTGGTACTTGCTGCGCTGGGAACTACACAGTGGAGGTGGCACAGGAAGCACGCCAGCAATAGCCCCGTTAACGCCGCCGAAACAAAGGTTCCCCACCTCGCGCAAGGGAATCCGGCGGACAAGGGTTACGATCAACCAGCAATGTCCACCGATTCCGGAACGGCCACCTCTTCGAAGCTGGAGACCGAAAAGGAATCCAAGCCCAAGAAGGAGGAGAGCGCCCCTCCCAAACCGCTTTCGACGGTCTTGCCCGAAAAGCAAGCCAGCAAGCCCGACGATGCAGCGTTACGCACTCCAGAGGCGATCCCGCACGACGCCGCCGTTGTCAGAATGGAAGAGGCTCCACCGGGCGCTGCGACAGGTGTGCCCGGCTCAGTTCCCGGCGGGTTGCCAAGTGGTGTTTCGAACAGTGTACCGAACCTCCCCAGGGACGTTTTAGTTGCGAAACCCGATGTCCCTGCACCAAAGGTCAGGATTTCCTCCGGGGTTGCACAAGGTCTGCTGATCCACCAAGTTCCGCCGGTGTATCCCTCGCTCGCTCGAAGGGCGCACATACAGGGAACCGTGGTCTTGCAGGCTGTAATTGGGAAGGATGGAAGCGTGCAAAGCGTGCACGCGTTAAGCGGACATTCTTTGCTGGTCCCAGCGGCTGTGGATGCCGTGAGAAAGTGGCGCTACAAACCCTTTTATCTCAATGGGCAGCCCACAGAAGCCGCCATCCAGATCAACGTCAACTTCACACCTTCGGGCGAGTAATCTTCGCTGCCGCCAAGACAGGGAGTGGATAGCCGACACCTCGGGTCTCAGCGAAGTATCGCGGGCTGTGGATTGTTCTACTTCGCAGTCGCGGCTCTCTCCGCGTGGAGTTGTTGCAGCGCGTACACGTGAGCTTCGCCGGGTTGCAGGGCGGCGATGCCTTCGCAGGCGGCGCGCGCGGCCGATAGCGTCGTGATGGTGGGAATGTGGGCAATGATGGCGGCGCGGCGTATGGCCTTCTCGTCAAACCAGGGCTCGACGCCATGCGGGGTGTTGATGATTAACTGAATGCGCTCGCCCTTGATGAGGTCGACAACGTTTGGGCGGCCTTCTTTGACTTTGTACACGCGGTCAACGCGAACGCCCGCGCCTTCCAGCACGCGCGCCGTTCCGTGGGTGGCAACGATGCTGAAGCCAAGCTCGACGAAGCGCTGGGCTATCTCCGGCATGAAGGGCTTGTCGCGATCATTGGCGCTGCAGAAGACGGTGCCGGAAGTGGGCAGCATTTGTCCGGCGGAAATCTGCGCCTTTGCAAATGCCTCACCGAAGTTGTCGGCCACACCCATCACTTCGCCGGTGGACTTCATCTCCGGGCCGAGCACGGTGTCCACGCCGGGGAACTTGCTCCAGGGGAAGACCGGCGACTTGACGAAGTAGAAGTTGCCTGTGTCCAGATCGCTGCGGCGGGCAATGTTCTCGGGGAAGACGTCGCGCAGCTTGCGGCCGGTCATCAGGCGGGCGGCGATCTTGGCCAGGGGGACGCCCGTGGCCTTGGAGACATAGGGAACCGTGCGCGACGCGCGCGGGTTCACTTCGAGTACGTAAACCCGGTTGCGCTGAATGGCGAACTGGATGTTCATCAGGCCCACGACCTTCAGCGCGCGCGCCAGTTGGAAGGTGTAGTCGCGGACGGTGTTGAGCAGGTGGCGCGGGATGTCCACCGCCGGCAGCACGCAGGAGGAGTCGCCGGAGTGGATGCCCGCCTCCTCAATGTGTTGCATGATGCCACCAATGACCACGTCTTCGCCGTCGGAGAGCGCGTCCACGTCAAGCTCCGTCGCAGCCTCGAGGAAATGGTCGATGAGGACGGGGCGTTCCTGGGAGTACTCGACCGCCTCCTTCATATAGCGGGTGACGGAGTCGTCATCATACGCGATGACCATGGCGCGCCCGCCGAGCACGTAGGAAGGCCGCACCACCACGGGATACAGCACGCGGTTGGCCTTGACGACAGCTTCCTCGACGCTGGCGGCGGTGGCGCCACGCGGCTGCGGAATGGAAAGCTCCTCCATCAGCTTGGCAAAACGCTTGCGATCTTCGGCCAGGTCGATGCTTTCGGGTGAGGTCCCGATGATGGGCACGCCGGCCGCCTTCAGCGGCAGTGCGAGGTTCAGCGGCGTCTGGCCGCCGAACTGCACGATCACGCCGATCGGAGCGCCGCTTTTGGCTTCGTGCTCGTATACCGCCATCACGTCTTCGTAGGTCAAGGGCTCGAAGTACAGTCGGTCGCTGGTGTCGTAGTCGGTGGAGACGGTCTCGGGATTGCAATTGATCATGATTGTCTCGTAACCGTCTTCGCGCAGCGCGAACGCCGCGTGGCAGCAGCAGTAGTCGAACTCAATTCCCTGGCCGATGCGGTTGGGCCCGCTGCCCAGGATGATGACTTTCTTCCTCTGGGTTGGAGTGGCCTCGTCTTCTTCTTCGTAAGTCGAGTAGAGATAGGGCGTGTAGCTCTCGAACTCTGCGGCGCAGGTGTCCACACGCTTGTACACCGGCTGAACGCCATGCTGACCGCGAAGCTGATGCACCTTCTCCGCTGAAGCTTTGTCGCCGTTAAACCAGGCCTGGGCCAGTCGCGCATCTGAAAATCCCATGCGCTTTAATTCGCGCAGGCGCTCCTTATCAACCTCGCCTGCGCCCAATTTCACCTGCTCGTCAGAGATTTCCTTGAGCTGATGCAGGAACCAGGGATCGATGTTGGTCATGAGCGCGATCTCGCGCACGCTCATGCCCTGTGCCAGCGCGTAGCGAATGTAGGCCAGCCGCTCGGGATTCGGCGTGACCAGTTGCTTGGTGATGATGCGCGGCTCGATGTTCTCCACGCCGGCGCGCTTGCCGGTTTCCAGCGAGCGGACGCCTTTCAGCAGCGCCTGCTTGAAGGTGCGGCCGATGGACATGACCTCGCCGACCGACTTCATCTGCGGACCCAGGGCGTCGTCCACGCCGGGAAACTTCTCGAATTGCCACTTGGGAATCTTGACGACGACGTAGTCGAGCGTCGGCTCGAAGCAGGCCGGCGTTTTGCGCGTGATGTCGTTGGTGATTTCATCCAGCGTGTACCCAACGGCGAGCTTGGCGGCGATCTTGGCGATGGGAAACCCCGTTGCCTTTGAAGCCAGCGCCGAAGAGCGCGAGACGCGGGGGTTCATTTCGATGACGACCATGCGGCCGTTATGGGGATGAATGGCGAACTGGATGTTCGAGCCGCCGGTCTCAACGCCGATCTCGCGTATGACCTTGATGGCTGCGTCGCGCATGGCCTGATATTCGCGGTCGGTGAGCGTCTGCGCGGGCGCAACCGTGATGGAGTCGCCGGTGTGAACCCCCATGGGATCGAAGTTCTCAATGGAGCAGATGACGATGACGTTGTCGGCGAGGTCGCGCATCACCTCCAGCTCGTACTCTTTCCAACCCAGCACCGACTCCTCGATTAGCACTTCGTGAACCGGCGAAAGATCGAGGCCGCGCGCCAGCAATTCCAGCAGCTCTTCGCGGTTGTAGGCGATGCCGCCGCCGGTCCCGCCCAGGGTGAACGACGGACGCAGAATGACCGGGAAACCGATTTTGCTGCTGAAATCCAGGCCGTCCTTGAGATTGTTCACCAGCATCGACTTCGGCACGTCGAGACCAATGGCTGTCATCGAATCCTTGAACAGCAGGCGGTCTTCAGCCTTCTTAATGGCGTGAAGCTGTGCGCCGATGAGCTGTACGTTGTACTTCTCCAGTACGCCGCCATCAGCCAGTTCGACTGCGAGGTTCAGTGCAGTCTGTCCACCCACGGTGGGCAGCAGCGCGAAGACGCCCGGTCTGCCGCTGCCGGCGAGCAGGTCGGCCTCCTGGCGGATGATCTCCTCCAGATACATGCGGGTTAGCGGTTCGACGTAGGTGCGGTCGGCCATCTCCGGGTCGGTCATGATGGTCGCCGGATTTGAGTTGGCCAGCACCACCTCATAACCTTCGGACTTAAGCGCTTTGCAGGCCTGCGCGCCAGAGTAATCAAACTCTGCCGACTGGCCGATGACGATAGGCCCCGAGCCGATGATGAGCACTTTCGCGATGTCGTTGCGGCGTGGCATGGGTTAGCTCTTCGAGGCCTTCCACTCCTCCATCATCTTCACAAAATCCTTAAACAGATAGTGCGAGTCATGCGGGCCGGGAGATGCTTCGGGGTGGTATTGCACGCTGAACAGCGGCAGCGAGCGATGGCGCAGGCCCTCCAGAGTGTTGTCGTTCAGGTCAATGTGCGTCAGGTCCACCTCGCTCTGCTTCAGGGAATCGGGATCGACGGCGAAGTTGTGATTCTGCGCAGTGATCTCGATTTTACCCGTTGCCATCTGCTTCACCGGGTGATTGCCGCCGTGGTGCCCGAACTTCAGCTTGTAAGTCTTGCCGCCCAGCGCGAGGCCGACCAACTGATGGCCAAGGCAGATGCCGAAGATAGGCACGCGGCCCATCATGTTGCGAATGCTCTCCTGCGCGTAGATCACGGGTTCAGGATCGCCGGGCCCGTTCGACAGAAAAACGCCGTCGGGCTTGAGCGCCAGCACGTCTTCCGCACTGGTCATGGCCGGCACCACGGTTACCCGGCAGCGCTCACCGACCAGCCGCCGCAAGATGTTGTGCTTGATGCCATAGTCGTAGGCGACGACGTGATACTCGGGTGGTTCGTCCTTCACTCCAACCACTTCGGTCGGCTCGTGCGAGCGTACACCTTGGTCCCACTCGTACACCGTGCGCGTGCTGACCTCCTTCGCCAGGTCGGTTCCGTCCATCTTTGGAATCGAGCGCGCCTTCGCGATTAGCTTGTCGGTGTCGGTCTCCAGCGCCGAGATGACTCCGCGCATCACTCCGTGGTCGCGCAAGTGGCGCACCAGGGCGCGGGTGTCAATTTCGGCGAGTACGGGAATCTTGTAGCGCTCCAGATACTCCTCGGCGACCTCCTGCGAGCGCCAGTTGGAGCTGACGCGCGAAAACTCGCGCACAAGCAACCCTTCGATGTAGGGGCGCGTGGCTTCGTTGTCGTCGGAATTGGTGCCGTAGTTGCCGATTTCGGGATTGGTGAGGACTACGATCTGCCCGGCGTAGGAGGGATCGGTAAAGATTTCCTGGTAGCCGGTGATGGAGGTGTTAAAAACAACTTCCCCGTAGCATTCGCCTTTTGCACCGTAGCCTTTGCCGCGGAAGATCCGGCCATCTTCCAGCGCAAGGATTGCCTGCATTGCCTCTCCGGGGAGTGGATTTTATAGATTCTATCAGGGAATGCGGCGGAAGATAAGAGAAGGGTGTGGAATTCTCGGATTCTTAACGGATTCAGGAATCGTTTGGCTCAGGTTGCGCTCATTTTGGTACGCTGGTACATTTGTACCATGACAGAACATCAAGATCGCCGCATTATCGTTGAACGGGTACAAACCGGAGTGCGCATGGAGAAGCGCCTGTTGAAGGTCCTAAAAGGGCTGGCTGAGCTGAAGGACCTCACGCTTGGCGACTTGCTGGAGGGAATTGTGCTTCATGCATTCGAGGGCAAGGCTCCCTTCTCTCCGGCAACACTGAAGGATATCGAGAAGCTACGAAGCATTTACGGCCTCACTCTGAAGGCCAGCGACAGCCACACGCTAAAGGAGCGCCGGTCATGAAAGCAACAATGCTCATGTTCGCCGTGGTGGTGGTTCCGTTGCTCATGTCGACGCTGAGACCTGCTGAGGAGCCGCCGGCGCTGGCTCACACACACACCGAATTCAGCTTCGCCGTGGACGCTCCCTTCGAGCAGGTCGTGCCGCTGTTCGGCGCGCACGAGGAGAGGAAGTGGGCCGAGGGATGGGACCCGCGGTTCGTGTATCCGACCCCAGCGCACGATCAGCAGGGCATGGTGTTCAAGGTTGCGCACGGACAACACTCGAGTGTCTGGATCAACACCGCTCTCGACCTTGCGGGCGGACACATCCAATATGCCCATGTTCTTGGTGACGCGATGGCGACGCTGATTGACATTCACGCGACCCGCCAAGGCCCGCAGAAGACCGCTGTCACCGTCGTTTATGAGCGCACCGCGCTGGTTCCCGAGGCGAATGAGCACGTGCAAAACTTCGCGAAGAGCGATGAAAAGGGCGGCAAAGAGTGGGGCGACGCCATGAACGCGTACTTCGCGAAGGGTCGAACGCAGCAGAAATAGAACGTGGTTTCTAGCGAGAAAACCCCGGGCATGTTGTCATGACGAGCGAAGCGAGGCATCTGCTTTTCTCTCGCTACACCCCAAAGCAGATCCCTCGCGGCCTAGAGGCCGCTCGTGATGACAAGAACAGAAGGAAAAGATCGGCTTACAGTTCCCGTCGTCCCTCGATCGCCTTCTGCATGGTCACTTCATCTGCATACTCGATGTCGCTGCCGACGGGGACGCCGGTGGCGATACGGGTTATCTTTACCGGCGAAGACTTGAACAGATTCGACAGATAGGTTGCAGTGGCCTCGCCTTCGACGGTTGGGTTGGTCGCGAGGATGAGCTCGTCTACGCTGCCCGACTCGACGCGCCGCGCAAGATTGGCAATGCGCAACTGCTCCGGGCCGATGCCATGCAGCGGCGATAACGCGCCGTGCAGCACGTGATAGACGCCGTTGTAATGCCGCGTCTTTTCGATGGCAGCGATGTTGGTTGGCTCCTCTACCACGCACACCAGCCGCTGGTTGCGCGTGGGGCTGGCGCAATAGACGCAAGGATCAACATCGGTGATGTTGTTGCAGATGGAGCACAGCCGAAGGCTGGCCTTGACGTCGCGGATGGCGGCGGCCAGCAGGTCGGCGTCTTCGTCGCTGGCACGCAGAATATGAAATGCCAGCCGCTGCGCGCTCTTGCTGCCGACGCCGGGCAGTTTCTTCAGTTCTTCAATGAGTCGAGCCATGGGCTCGGCAAATCTGGACAAGAGAATCTCCGCTCTACATTCCAGGCAAACTCATCCCGCCGAGCAGGCCGCCCAGGCTGGACTTCAGCGCCTCGTCCACCTTGCGCGAGGCCTCGTTGACCGCGGCGATCACCAGGTCCTGGATCATCTCGATGTCGCCAGACTTCACGACCTCAGGCTCAATGGTCACGCTCAGCAGTTGCTTTTGGCCGCTCATGCGCACGGTGACGCTGCCGCCGCCAGAGGACGCTTCGATGGTAATCTGCTGCATTTTCTCCTGCAGCTTTTCCGCCTGCTGGCGCGCCTGCGCCAGCATTTCCTGCAAATTGAATCCGCCCATGATCGCTCTGCGCCTTTCGCTCTGCGCTTTTCGCATTTCGTTCTTCGCCAAACCGCTCTGGCGAAAAGCGAAGAGCGAATAGCGAGTCGTTCAACTCCGGTCTTTCTGATCAATCACCGTGCGAATCTCGGCGCCGAATTTTTCCTGCATGCGCTGCACCATAGGATCGGCCATGGCGCGGCTGCGTGCGCCGGCGCCGTTTGCCGGAGGAGCCGCAGCTGTTTTCGTCGTCGCCGCCGTTGCCCCACTCACCATCCTGAACTTCAGCGGCCTGCCCGCCGCATCGCTCAGTGCTGACTGAATGACGCGCTTCGGCTCCGGTCCAAGGGCAACATCGATCAGCACCTGCGACATCCCGACCTTGACGGCGACCTCGGTTCCGTTCAACGACCACTCGCCTTCTTCCAGATTGTGCGCCAGCATGTCCTGACCGGCGTCTCTTAGCGCCGCGAGCACCGCATCGCGCAGCCGTTTCAGCGAAACCTCGCCATCTGCCGATGGAAGGTCTCCAATCGCCTCCACTGCGACCGCAGTTGTAGTCTCGGTTTCCGGCGCAGCCGATTCCATGGCAGTGCCTGCCAAAGCAGGGCCTGGCGCCGCGAAGCTGGGCTGAGCCTCTGCCTTTGGCCCACCCTTGCGGCTGCGATCCAGCTCAAATGGCGACGGCTTGCCGAATGGGGAAACCGCGGGCGTTCGCGTCGTTGACGATGCAACGTCATTTGACGATCGCGGTACCGCGCCGGGTCGCGCCGCAGCAGGCGCCGTCTGACGCGATGTACCGGCGCCAGAGCGCGGCGGCGCACTGGTCGCACTGCTTTTTCCTGCCTCGCTGCTCAGTAATTCCTCCAGCGGCAGCAGGCGCTGCGCGTGCACCAGCTTGAGCAATCCAAGTTCGAGGTGGAAGCGCTGCTCGTGCTTGTAGCCCAGCTCGCCGTGGGTGCGCAGCATGATCTGCATGAAGCGCGCCAGGTCTTCTTCGCTGAAGCGCTCGGCGACGCGCGCCACGCGCGCGCGCTCGTCCGACGAGATCTGCAATACCGAGGAATCGCTGCCCACCACCTTGGCCACCGTGGCGTTGCGCAGGAAGCGCAGCATCTGCCGCGCGAAATGCTGCGCGCTTTGGCCTTCGGTCAGCAGGCGATCAACCAGTCGCAACACGTCCTCGCTGGAGTTGCGCGCGACCGCGTCCATCACGTTTTCCAGCACTTCAGAGGGCACCGAGCCGACCAGGCCGCGAACAATCTCCGTGCTCAGCGTGGAGCCGCAGGAAGCAATGGCTTGGTCCATGATGCTGAGCGCGTCGCGCATGGAGCCGTCGCCGGCTTCGGCAAGCATGGCCAGTGCGTTGTCGTCGACCTTGATCTTTTCCTGCTTTGCGATGCTGCGAAGCTGCTCGATAATGTCGTCGAAGCGCACCGCGTGGAAGGCGAAGTTCTGGCAGCGCGAGCGGATGGTCTGCGGAATGTCTTCCGGCTGCGTAGTCGCCATCATGAAAACGATGTGTCCCGGCGGTTCTTCCAACGTCTTGAGCAGCGCGTTGAAGGCTGCGTCGGTAATCTGGTGTGCCTCGTCGAGGATGTATATCTTGAAACGATCGCGCGCCGGTCGGTAGCGCGCGCCCTCGCGTAGCTCGCGGATCTCGTCAATGCCGCGGTTGGTGGCCGCGTCGATCTCGATCACATCCACCGCATTGCCGGCGCGGATCTCGCGGCAGGAATCGCACACGCCGCACGGCTCGGGCACAGGATGGTCCTGCGACCGGCAGTTCAGCGCCATCGCCAGAATGCGCGCAATGGTGGTCTTGCCGATGCCGCGATGCCCGCTGAAGATGTAGCCGTGCGCGATGCGGCCCTGCTCGATGGCGTTCTTCAGGGTGCGCGTAACATGATCCTGGCCGATGACCTCGGAGAATTTTTGTGGCCGGTATTTGCGCGCCAGGACCTGGTAACTCATGGAAGGAAAATTCGATTATACGGTCTGAGGCTGTGGAAAGCGCGACGGCTCTACAACACTTCGATTTGTCATCACGAGCGGACTTTAGTCCGCGAGGGCTCTGCTTCTTGCCACCAAAAGCAGATTCCTCGCGCCCAAAACCAGGGCGCTCTTAATGACAATTCATGAATTCACATTGATCCGTTGTTCTAAGGCATAATCACAGCATCACGTGGGGTGGTGAAAATGCAAAGCCTGACTGTGTTGCAGGAATTGATCGAGCGTCTGCCTGGCCGCTTGCAGCAGCTTCCGGCGGAAAAAGTCGAACGCAAGCCCGCGCCGGATGCGTGGTCGGCGAAAGAAGAACTGGGACATCTTGTGGACTCGGCGTCCAACAATCACCAGCGCATCGTGCGCGCGCAACTGGAGGAACATCCAGCCATGCCAGGCTACGATGGCGACGCCTGGGTGGCGCTGCATCAGTATCAGCAGCGCGACTGGCCTTCGCTCATCGAGCGCTGGGCCGTGCTCAACCGCCAACTGCTGGCCGCGGCTGAAGCCGTTCCCGACTCTGCCTGGTCGCGCACATTGACCATTGCCGACTCGAAGCCACTGACGCTGCGGTTCGTCTTCGGCGACTACATCCATCACATGCTGGATCACCTGCGACACATGGGCGTCGAGGTCGGCGATTTTGCGAAACAGGCCGAGGCTGCGGAGCAGTCTTGAGCGACGAACTGCGACGGCAGAAACGAAAGGCGCGATTGCTCGCGCCTCTCGTTTGCCTACGCCGTTCTCTTGGTTGATTACATCCCACCCCGGCTGGCCGGCGGAATGATGCCGTTCATACGCAGGTATTCCACCATCTGGCCGTAGTGGTCGAAGGGATGCGAGAGCAACCCGATGGCGAGGCTCAGGCGAGCGACTTTACGGTCGCCGAACGGGCTCTGAACCTTCTCCAGCACATTGGCCTCGTTGATGCTGTTAGCCGCCTTATGGGCATACGCGAACGAATCATTCAGGAACTTCATGATGTCAGCCTTCGACGTGATGTTGTCAGGCCCGTTCTCGCCCTTGAGTTCCACCGGCGGCTTTTCCGTTAAAATGCCGGCGCCAAGGGCATAGTTGGCAACGGCAATGTGTTTTACCTGCAAGGCAAAGGTTCGCACGCCTTTGAATTCGCCCTGAGTGGGAGCGAAGTTGAACTTGTCCTCCGGCATGGCGTCAGCCGCGGAGACGACCTCTTTCTCGACATTGGTGAGGTTGCGATCGAAAACCATGGCGAAGGTGGGCTTCTCGTCGGCCTTCGCTTGTGTAGTGGCTTGTGCCTGGGCAGCCACGGGGGCTGCACCGGCTCCGATGGCCAACATAAGAACTGCCATTGCAACTTGCTTGTTCATCAAAACTGCCTCCACAGGGAATGTACGTTTGAACTGCTTCTACAGATGTTCCACATCTGATTTGTGTCAGGGGACGAGTTTCTTCGAATTGTCATCACGAGCGGCCTTCAGGCCGCGAGGGATCTGCTTCTTGCGGAAGGCGAAGAAAAGCAGATGCCTCGCTTCGCTCGTCATGACAATTCAAGGCGTTGTGCCGACAACTGACTAATATTGGTGTCTCAGCATTTTAGTCCATCCCCACAGCCGTCGGTTGCAACCGGCCGGGATGCAGGCGAAACCACAGCGTCGGCAGAATCCCCGCCATCAGGCCCAGTGCCGCGTAAGACAGCGAACGGGTCATGCCAAATTGCTCTGCAATTTCTCCCCATAGTGCCGCGCCGCCCGCCAGCCCGCCTTGCAGGACCAGCAGATACATGGAAATGGCGCGGGCGCGCATGTGAGCCGGGCACATCGTCTGGGCTGATACGTTCAGAGTGGCGAGGATCTGTATCCACGCCACCCCTGCCAGGAGCATGGTCAGCGAGAGGGCGGCAAAGGACTGCCAGCGGCCCCCTGCGCAGGTGCAGACAGCGAAAACCGCGGTCGAGATAGTTACCAGCAGGTCGGCTGACATCCGGCGGCGGAAATAGGGGATTAGGGCTGCGCCCAGCAGAGCTCCAACGCCGAAGAAGCCGAGCAGCAGTCCATAACCCTGCGAGCCAAAGGGATGTGCCAGCAGCGGCAGCAGCGCCGGCAGCGCGCTGGCCGAGATGCTGAAGACCGCGCTACGCACCAACACTGCCTTTACCTCCGAGGACCGTCGCATGTGGCGAAGGCCGGCGAACATCGCGTTGAACATGTGGTCAGCTCGCAGCGAAATGCGCCCGGGTTTGCGCTTCCACTGGTACAGGAAGTAAATGACGCCGAAAAAGGACAGCGCGTTCAGCAGGAATGCAATGCCGGAATTGGTCGCTGCAATGACCAATCCACCGAGCGCCGGGCCGATGGCGCGGGCGACGTTGAATCCGGCAGAGTTGAGCGCTATGCCGGCGGTAAAGTTCCGGTGCGAGACGATCTCCGGCGTAATGGCTTGCCAGGCGGGATCGTTCAGCACCGCGCCGAAGCCCATCAGGAGCGTAAACAACAGAAGCAGAGCCGGCGTGATCTTGCCCGCCAGGGTGAGCACGCCGAGTCCGGCGGCGGCAGCCACCATCCAGGTTTGGGTAACGAGTAGGAGTTTGCGGCGGTCCACCACGTCCGCAATGGCGCCTGCAGGCAGCACTACCAGGAACACAGCGATACTTCCCGCCGCCTGCACCAGTCCGACCATCAGCGGCGACAGGGTGAGCGAGGTCATCAGCCATCCGGCGCCGACGTTTTGCATCCAGCTTCCCGTGTAGCTGACGACAGCGGCGATCCATAGTGTGCGGAAAAGTGGCTCATGCAGCGGCCCGAGCACACTGTGGCGCGGTGGGGCGATGGGCAACTCGGGAATGGAGCCGAGTTCCGACATGGCTTCAGCTCCCCCGCCGGTTGCCGGCTTGGCAACTGTAGGCACAAGAGGTTCCTGCCATGCTCCGCTCGTGGCCATCGGAAGTCAGACCGCTCCGCCGGACAAAGGTAAGCTCGTTTGTACAAGATTGGGAGGCGGGTGTTCCGACCCGCTGGCAATCCGTGACCAATTGCGCCGGATGGCTGATCATCATCCTGCTGCCTCCAGGCTGGCTGCAGCGGCGGAGAATGGCCACTCACGACGGCGCCACGAGCGTGCCAGATAGATTCCAAGGCCGATGACGACAATCACGACTGCATAACGAATTTCGCGCAGGAAGTTCTCGCGTTCGACCAGAATGAAAGAGAATCCCGCGATCGCCAGCAGCGCCGGAAGTGGATAGAGCCACATGCGGAATGGGCGCGGTATGTCGGGACGGCGAATGCGCAGCACCATCACTCCCACCGCCTGCACGATGAACTGCAACATGATGCGAATGACCACCAGCGCGGCGATGACATCGGCGAGGCGAAGAAAGCAGAACAGCATCGCTACACCCCCAAGCGCCAGGAGAGACACGGTAGGGAAGCGGTGCTCGGGATGGACGCGGGCGAAGATGCGGAAGTAATTTCCGTCAAGCGCCGCCGCGTAGGGCACGCGCGAGTAGCCGAGCAGCAGCGAGAAGATCGAGGCGAAGGCTGTCCACATGATGAGCCCCGCGGCGATTCGCCCCGCCCAGTTGCCGTAAATCCGCTGCATGAAAACCGACATGATGTAGTTGTTCTGGGGATTCGAATATTGCGTGAGCTCACGCCAGGGAACTACGCCGAGCAGCGCGAGGTTCATGAGGATATAGAGCGCCGCCACCGCCACGATGGAAATAATGAGGGCGCGGGGAATGGTTCGTCCCGGATCCTTTATTTCGCCGCCAAGGAAACAGACGTTGTAGTAGCCCCAGTAGTCGTAGGTGGTGAGCAGCATGGCGGCGCCCAGGCCGGTGAAGAACGGCTGCGAGAGACTGAACGCGCCCAGCGGGAAGCTGAAGGCGAGTGCGGAACTGAAGTGGGAAAATCCGGCGATCAGGATCCACGTCATGGCTAAAGCCCCGCCTACCCAGAGCAGCTCGGCGATTTTTGCCACGGCCGTGATGCGGCGATAGAGCAGCACCACGACGAGCGCACAGGTCGCCATGGCGACGAAGGTCCCTGGGATGACAACGACGCGCGCCTGAACCGCACCAATCACGGGCACTCCGACGCCGATTGTGCGCGCCGCGAGCACGTGCTCCATCCCGGGCCAGAGATATCCTGCGTAGTGCGCCAGGCCGATGCAACCCGATGCCACCGATAGCGGCGCGCTGAAGGAAAGCTGCCAGATGAAGAGGAACGACAGCAGCCTCCCTAGCGTCTTCGGGCCATAGATTTCCTTCAGGTAGCGATACGATCCGCCGGCGCTGGGCATAGCGGCGCCGAGTTCCGCCCAGACCAATCCATCGCACAGCGCCAGCACCGCTCCGGCGATCCAGCCAAGCATGGCTTGCGGGCCGCCGGCAGCGCTCACGATCAATGGGATGGTGATGAACGGGCCCACGCCGATCATGTCAATCATGTTGAGCGTGGTTGCTCCGGCCAGGCCGACGCCGCGAATCAGCTCCGGCTGTGGAGCCGGACTACTTTGGCTCATGGCCCACGCTCAGCAGGTTGACGTAGAGCCGAATGGCCCCGGGCACGCCGAACGGCAACTGGCGGAAGAAGGCGTATCCGGTGTAGATGTAATAGCCTTTGCCGCTCTTTGCCACCAGCAAGCCGCCCTTGTGTGGCTGCTCGCCGGGATCGTTCGAGGCCAGCAGAGGAGTGTATTGCGGGTCCCACTGGTCCATGAAGTACAGCCCGCGCTCCTGCACCCAGCCATCGAAGTCGCGCATCGTGATCTGGTTGGGATAATGCAGGATGACGTTGTGCGGGTCGAGAATCGTCACCGGCGCCTCTTCGACGGTAACGCGTTCGCGGCTGAGTTGCAGTGGAAACGGTGTGTAGTGGCCGGCGTTGAAGTCGCCGGGCGAGGTGTTGTACTGCACCAGCAGCGTACCGCCGTTGCTTACGTAATCCAGCAGGCGCTGGTTGTTCTTCTTGACGTCATCGCGCGTATCGTAGGCACGAATGCCGAGAACGATAGTTCCGAAGCGACTGAGATTTCCGTGCTCGACATCGTCAAGCGTGACGAGAGTGACATCGAGGCCGAGCTGGCGCAAAACCGTGGGGATGTCGTCGCCGGCGCCCATGATGTAACCGACCTTGAGATCGGACGGGACTTTGACATTAACCACACTGGCGCGCTGGAGCGCAGGCTGATAGTAGAAGAAGCCTCCGAGGTCAGGACGCGCGACCAGGCTGTAGCCTTCGGTGTAGTCACGTCCGCCGGAGCTGAGGGACGCACGCACACTGTATCGTGACTCTTTCGCGCCGTCCGGAAGCACCTTGAACTCAGAGGTGCGTTCGCCGGGCCTGGTGAACTCTATGGTCGCCGACTGCGGCTCAATCTTCCACTCGGCAGGAATTTCGGGACGCACCGTACCGTTGGCACGATCTTCCGTGGAACGAATCACCACACTCAGCTCTGCCGAGGGGTCGGCCCCTGCCGGGACAATCTGCGTGCTGGGCGAGGTGTCGACGGAAAACGGCGGAATGACCGCAAGGGGCATCGACCATGCTTCGCCCTTGGAGTTGTGCATGGGCGTGCGTGCGACGCTGCGAATATCGCCCTCCCCGCCGTTCACGCTGTACACCACGTGTGCAGAGACCGGAGGTGGTGGCAGCGCCAACGTCTGGTAATGCGGATCATCGATGTGGTATATCGCGTCGACGTCGGGATCGTTGCGATGGAAGTACGGCTTGGTTGGTTGCGCTTCGATGGGCGGAGTGAGGCGGAAAGTGAGAGCGCATCCATCTCCGGGTGCAAGCCGCTTCGGAACGGAATCCATGAACAGCTCCGACTTCCAACCCTGCGGAACGTCGAGCGCGAACTGTTTCAGATCAATTGAGAGCGAGCTTCCGTTGTGGAGCTTTGCCATCAGCAGAAATGATTTGCCTGCGGTGATGGCAGCGGCCAACACGTCGCCATCGCTGGTAGGAAACATTTCGGCCATGGGACGGCCGTCAGGAGTCCCCGGCCCGATACCGAGGTCGAGGCCGAGAGCGAGATTCGCCGCCTGTTCGAACTGCTCCGCCTTGGTGCGGAGTTCGACCAGCAGGTCGGCCTTCTCAATGGCGGTCAAGCCCGAGGCTTCGATCTTGGTGATGAGTCCACGCGTCAGATTCAGGCCCTGAAGCAAGGGCTTCGCGGCTGAGTTGTCAATCTTGTCGGATGCCGTGGTGGCTTCGTCAACCAGCTTTGCGATTGCAGCAAGCTGCGGACGCAGCCAGGTCACCTTTCCCTCGTCAGGGCCAAGCCTCGCAGAAAGCCCCGGCAGGGAAGTGTCGATTCCATCGAAGAAGTCGCTTTCATGCGCATCGGTCGCGGCCGGTTTCGACATTGCGGAGTCAATCAACTTGTAGAAGCTGGTGCGCCGGCCCTCGGGAAGCGTCCACGAGCCTGCGCCCTGCGAGAGCTGGTGCTTCAGCCCCTTCCAGGCGAATTGCACGTAGGTTTCGCCTAGTAGAGGATCAAACTGCGAAGTCTCCAACTGCACCGTCCAATCTTCGTTGGATCGGACATTGTCCATGTAAAGCTTCTTGGCCTGCCAGGGTTGCAGGCCTTCCTTAAGCTGCTCTGGGAACCTCGTTGGGTCGGCGGCAGCGCGGAACGCCTCGCGCGTCAGAATGCCGGAGGCCTGATGATTTCCGTGGCCGTCGCGCGAGCTGCCTTGAAAGCGCGTGCATATCACATCCGGACGGAAGGTACGGATGACGCGCACCATGTCGCCTAGCGCGATGTCGTGTCCACCCCACTTTTCGAAGGTTTCTTCCGGCGTCTTGGAAAACCCAAAATCGGCGACACGAGTGAAGCGCTGGTCAACACCGTAGTAGCGGTCGGCAGCCAGCAGCTCAAGGGTGCGGATGATGCCGAGCTCGTCGAAGAGATTGCTGCCGACTTTGTTCTGCCCGCCTTCGCCGCGGTTGAGTGTGAGCTGCAAGACGCTGACGCCGTGCCCCCGCGATTCCAGCGTCAACATGCCACCGTCCTCGTCGTCGGGATGGGCAACGGTGTGCATCAGGCGCGCGGTGGTGTGCAGGCGTCGCAACATCTCCTTCAAGCCAGTTGAGCCGGTGTCAATGGGAAGCGGCTTGGTGTCGACCCAAGGCGATGGAACTTGCGCCAAAGCCGCTGCGCATGGAAGCAAAAGCAGTAAGCACAACCGGCCGATTAGAACTTTGCGCAGACTGGTGGGTCTAGGAAGGGCCATTGTTGGACAAATAGATCGGAATTGCAGCGACTCAAACAAGAGTACACGAAGATGGACGCGGAAATACCGGCTGGCACCTCGAATTACATGTACGATTCGTGCACATAGCACCATTTCCAATCGCCCGATTCGAGTGGCTGGATCACGGCGTGTCCAGTTTCCTTGAAATGCAGGATAGCGTGACGGCCAGGGGTCGAGTCGCAGCAGCCGACATAGCCGCAAATGAGACACTGGCGCAATTCCACCCATTGCTGTCCGGCGTCAACACACTTCTGGCAGACCTCGCCGCTGGGCTGCACCTCGGGATTCGCTTGCTTCAAGTGCTCGCACTTAGCCATGAAATCTCCGGTAACAACATAGCTTGGATGACAGTGGCTGCCTAACAGATTCGCACAAGGGAAGCGGCCGAGTCGTCGTGGTCACGCATCACCGCTGGCCGTGCAATCGCCTGTCTATAATGAAAACTTGCAGCGGATTCATTCATGATACAGACGTTATTCGGCAGCACGGAAGAAAAACCCAGTTTTCTGCAGCGCATGAAAGAGGCAGTCACGCGCACGCGTGAGAGCCTCAGCGAACGCATCGAAGAAGCTGTTGCTTTCGGCAAGGAGATTGACCGCGACACGCTCGACGACCTGGAGGCCACCTTGCTCGCGGCTGACCTGGGCACAGCGACCACTACGACGGTACTCGAATCATTACGCGAAAAAGTGGATCGCAGGCAGGTCGGCAACGTTGAAGAACTGAAGCGTGTGCTGAAGGAGGACCTGCTGGCCATCCTCAATGCGGCTGAGAAGAGCCCCGTGCAGAAGGTTGACGGCGAACCAGAGGTCATTTTGGTAGTGGGTGTGAACGGTACCGGCAAGACGACCACGATCGGCAAGCTGGCCCACAATTTCCGCGCACAGGGCAAAACGGTGCTGCTGGCGGCGGCTGATACGTTTCGTGCTGCCGCCATCGAGCAATTGGAAGTTTGGGGCGATCGCACGGGAACAGAAGTGATCAAAAACAAGCCGGGCGGCGACCCTGCGGCGGTGCTTTTCGATGCGCTACAGGCCGCGAAGGCACGCAATACGGATTTCGTCATCGTGGATACCGCCGGCCGCCTGCACACCAAGGCCAGCCTGATGGACGAGCTCGCCAAGATGCGTCGCACTGCACAGCGCTTCAGCACCACCGCTCCTCACGAAACGCTGCTGGTGATGGACGCAACGACCGGGCAGAACGGCCTGCAGCAGGCGCGACTCTTTACCCAATCGGCTGGCGTCACCGGCATCGTGCTGACCAAGCTGGACGGCACCGCCAAGGGCGGCGTGGTGGTCGCCATCTGTAAGGAACTGGGCTTGCCCGTGCGGTACGTCGGTGTAGGCGAGAAAGCGGGCGACCTGCTACCGTTCAACCCGCAGGATTTCGTGGACTCGCTGTTCGATTGACAATTGATAATCATTTGACAATCAATGAATTGTCAAATACTATGGGACGCAGAGGTCCCAACGAAATGCCAGTTCACCAAGAAGTGTTAGCCGCTGCAAACCGAATCGCCGGTCAACGTAAAGATTGGACGTTCACGCCTTATGAGATCGTGAAGGCACTCCCAAACCTCAACGAGTATTCTGTCCGGACTGACATCGTTAGTCGCTGTTGCGTAAATGCTCCTGCCAACCACCTCCGTCGCTGGGACTACTTTCGTCGCGTGGGACACGGAAGATACGAAGTGGTGTCGAAATATCGATCTGAACAGGTTAATCAAGCTACACCGTATTCTGAGTCCGCGCACAGCTCCCCGCGGCAGCGCTTTGGAGAAGCCAGAGTTCCAGTCCAGC
>Ga0335077_10001369_pt1 | contig 28842 bp, 21 predicted proteins | sample Lox_Sample_31_FD_207151 | JGI IMG/M metagenome (GOLD analysis project Ga0335077, IMG submission 207151) | Soil microbial communities from Loxahatchee National Wildlife Refuge, Florida, United States - Lox_Sample_3.1 | ecosystem: Environmental > Terrestrial > Soil > Wetlands | place: USA... | reverse complement strand
TCGAACTCCTCCGGGCCCGCGTATTGCCCTACGCACCTGCACTCGTCACCGGACCGGCCCCATGAGTTCATCAAAATTGCGGAAGAGCCAATTTTCAACCGGCGTTGACACTCGTCGGCATGTCGGCCAATTAGCCAGGGTAGATCGAATTCCGGAAAACCCCAACGGACGAAGCCGTCACGATATGGAGTCGCTAAGCCCAGCCGCTGGTTGCCACAGGCCTCTCCGGAAAACCTCGAGAGGAGTCTTGCCCTCCGCCCGATTTGCTACCGGGCGCCCCGCACCACGTCCTTGGCACCGCTCGTCCGGACAGCCACGCCGGGCGCAACGTGCGCGCCCCCTACGCGCCCGCCCGCCATCCGTGGGAGTCCTGGGACAGTTCGTCATATATAGGAAATCCGTTCTTCGTCCAGGACGACGACGACAAGACGCTGGTGCCACAACTATCCCAACTGTCCCAACCGTAGCGGAATCAGCGTGGACCGCGGAGTCCACTATCCCGGCAGAGCATCGCGACGTTTTTGGGAAGTTTGGACTCCAGGTGGACTCCAGCGATGAATTCTCGAGATTTGTGACGAGAAGACGCAACTCACAACTATTTGTGTTTGCTATGGGATGGGGTGGTGGCCAGGGACGGAATCGAACCGCCGACGCCAGCCTTTTCAGGGCTGCGCTCTACCAGCTGAGCTACCTGGCCGGGGAAATTTCAGTGTACCAACCGGTCCCTGACCCGTGCAACGTCAGTATAGGATCCGCGTCCGGATCGTGCCGGGCACCGCGTCGAGCTTGCGCTTCAACTGCATCTCGTCTACGCCTTCGCCGGCTTCCACGTCCAATACTACGTACCCGATGCGCACGTCGGTGTTCAGATACTGCGCGGCAATGTTGATCTGCTCGCCCGAGAAAACTCCGTTGATCGCGCTCAACACGCCCGGCTGATTGCGATGAATGTGCAGCAGCCGGTGCTTGCCTGCATGCTCCGGCAGGCTCACTTCGGGAAAATTCACCGCGCCGACGGAGGATCCGTTGTTGCTGTACTTGATCAGCTTGCCCGCCACTTCAAGGCCGATGTTCTGCTGCGCCTCGGCCGTGCTGCCGCCGATGTGAGGCGTCAGCAGCACGTTTTCCAATCCCCGCAGCGGGCTTTCGAACGCCTGTCCGGCCCCCTTCGGCTCCGCGGGGAATACGTCGATCGCCGCACCGGTCAACTGCCCCGAGCGCAGCGCGTCTGCCAGCGCGCCGATGTCCACCACCGTGCCTCGCGAGGCATTGATCAGCTTCGCCCCGCGCTTCATCGCCGCGATCTGCCGCGCTGCGATCATGCCCTGCGTCCCGGCCGTCTCGGGAACGTGCAGCGTCACGACGTCCGACGCGGCGAGCAGCGCTTCCAGCGACGGGACGGGCCTGGCATTCCCAAGCGCGAGCCGCGTCTCGATATCGCGATACAGCACCTGCATGCCCAGGGCTTCGGCGAGCAATCCGACCTGGGTGCCGATGTGTCCGTATCCCACGATGCCCAGCGTCTTGCCCCGCACCTCGTTCGAGCCAGCCGCCGTCTTGATCCACTCGCCGCGATGCGCCGCCGCGTTGCGCTGCGGAATGCCGCGCATGAGCATCACGATTTCCGCGAGCACCAGCTCGGCTACGCTGCGGGTATTGGAGAACGGCGCATTGAACACCGGGATGCCGCGTTCCCGCGCGGCCGCCAGGTCCACCTGATTGGTGCCGATGCAAAAGCACCCGACTCCGATCAGCCGGGGCGCCTCCTCGAAGAACCGCGCATCGAGGTGTGTCGCCGAGCGGATGCCCAGGAAGTATGCGTCCCGCACGGCGTCCCGCAGCTTCGCGCCCGCCAGGGCAGCCGCGTGCTGGCCGATGTTGGTGTAGCCATCGGAGCGGAACGACTCCACGGCGGAAGAGTGGATCCCTTCGAGCAGGACGATCTTGATTTTCTGCTTGTCGAGCGACGTCCTCATCGCGGCGCGGCGAGCGTCTCCAAAACTTCGCCGGTTGCCTTCTCGACATCGGCGTGCAGGCTGTTGCCATGTGCGTCCATGGTGACAATGGCGGCGAAACCCTTCACGCGGATGTGCCACATCGCTTCCGGAATGCCGAACTCCATCAAGCTTACGCCCAGCACCTTCTCCACGGTGCGCGCGTAGTACTGCGCCGCGCCGCCGATACCGTTCAGGTACACGGCGCCGAATTCCTTGAGCGCGTCGAGGGTCTTCTTACCCATGCCGCCCTTGCCGATCACGGCGCGCACGCCGTAGCGTTTGATCACGTCCGCCTGGTAGGGCTCTTCGCGGATGCTGGTAGTCGGCCCGGCGGCCTTCACCCGCCATTCGCCGCCCTCCTGGAGCATCACCGGACCGCAGTGATACAAAACCGCGCCGTTGAGATCCGCCGGCGGCGGATTCTTCATGAGGTACGCATGCACGTTGTCGCGGCCGGTAAACATTTCGCCGGTGATGAGCACCACATCTCCCACTTTGAGCGCACGCATCTGCGCCTCGGTGAGCGGCGGTGTGAGCACGACCTCCCGGCCCGTCAGCGGGAAGCCTTCGCCTCGCGCGAGTTTCTCGATCTTGCGCGCGGGGTCGCGGTACAGCCATTTGGTGATGGCGCCGGTGGCGGCGTCGAGGCACACGCCGAGACGGCGGAAAGCCCAGCAATCGTAGGCCACGCTGACGAAGAAACTCGCCGGCAGCCGGTTAGCGGCGCAGATCTTGCACCCGATGAGGCTCGCCTTGCCGCCGAATCCCATGGCGCCGACGCCGAGGCGATTGGCCTCGTCCATGACCTCGGCCTCCAGCTTCGCGAGCACCGGAATCGGGTTCACGTCGTCCAGCGTGCGGAAGAGCTGGCTTTTCGCCAGGTCGTAGCCGTGCGCCCGGTCGCTGCCGATGCAGACGCCGATCGCGCCCGGCGAACATCCCTGTCCCTGCGCCTGCCAGACCGCGTGCAGGACACACTTCTTGACGCCTTCCAGGTTGCGGTCGGCGCGGCCCAAGTGGTCCAGGCTGCACGGCACGGAATATTGAATGTTCTTGTTCTCGCAGCCTCCGCCCTTCAGAATCAGCTTGACTTCGATTTCATTTTCTTCCCACTGCTCGAAGTGGACCACCGGGGTTTCCTCACCGAGGTTGTTTCCGCTGTTCTTGCCGGTGATCGAATCGACCGAGTTTGGACGCAGCTTACCAAGCCGGGTGGCCTCGGCGACGGCTTCCAGAATCGCGCCCTTGATGCGGATCTGATTGACGCCGACCGGCGTGTGCACCACGAACGTCGGCATCCCGGTGTCCTGGCAGATGGGACCTTCATCCTCCTGCGCCATGTCAATATTGGAGAGGATGATGTCGAGTGCCTGCGAGGACTGCGTCCCCGGCGTCTCCCCGCCGGCGGCCAGCGACATCGCCGCGCGCACATCGGGTGGAAGATTAGTGGAAGTCTGCGTGATCAGCTCAAGCAGGCTGGTGGCAAGAAATTCCATAAACGGTTCCGATAGACCTATTGTAACCGCACCCTCACATCGGCCAGCATTCCCGGTTTGATCGACGGATTGGGGCTGCCGAACTCGACCACGACCCTTCCGTCCTTGATCTCCTTGACCCGCCCTTCCATGGCCGCGCTCTGCACATCCAGGACGAGGACCAGCGCGGGCATACCGGGGATGAATCGCCCCGCATCCTGCGCTTTCGGCTCCAGCTCGACCTCCATTGCGTAGAGGTCAGTGGCGATCTGGAAGAAATCCGGCCCGAGGCCGTCGGCGGGTTTGCCGGTTTCACCCTTGCGGCTGACGACATAACCGTCGACCGGGGAATGCACCTCGGCCGCGGACAGCGCGGTCTGCGCTTCGTCGAGCTCGGCACTTTTTGCCTCGACGGTTTTGCGCGCGGCGGCCAGATCGTCGAGCGTTGCCTGCAGGCGCTCCCGGCCGGTGCGCGACGCGGCTTCCATGATCGAGCAATCCTTTTGCGCGGCCTCGTAGTCGGCGGCCGCCTTCTCGTAGGTGAGTCTCGGGGTGGCGCCTTCGTTATAGAGCAGCTGCTGGCGCGAGTAAACCTTCTGCGCGCGGTCCAGGGACATGCGTGCGCGCTGCGCGTCGGCGTCGGCGCGCGAGCCCTCCAGGCGCGCGGCGTTGACGGCGCTTTCGGCGTTGGTGACCTGTTCTCGCGCCCGCTCCAGCGCCTGAGCGGCGCCTTCGCGCGTAGATTCGAGCCCTTCCGATCCGATTCGCGCGAGCACCTGGCCCTCGTAGACGTCCTGTCCCGGCTCGACCAGAAACGCCTCGATGAAGCCCGACACATTCGGCGGCACACCGACAACATGCTGGGGACGGATCTTACCCTGGAGCGTAATTTCGTTCGGCTGCGGCTGCTGAACTACGGCGGCGGCCTTTGTCTCCATGCCAGGCGCCGGCTTGCGCCGCGCGATCAGAAATGCGGCTACGGCCAAGACCGCCACCACCGTGATCGCAAGGTACGGCCAGCGCGTGCGCATCCATTCGAGTTTAGCTTGACGCGATCTGCTGTACGATGAAGAACGAATGGCGAAGAGACCCGCCAAAGCCAAGGTTGCCAGAGCCAAAGCCGCGCGTAAGCAAGCCGCGCCCGTAATCGAGCCGCTGGATCTCTCCACGCTCCCGCCCGAAGCCGTCACCACCGTCGAGAAGTGGATCTGCCTCGCCTGCGTGCTGGATGTGTTCACGCGATTGATGGGGCTCGCACCCAAAACCGCGCACCTGGAGATCAAGCGCTACGCCCCGCCCGTAACGGAGTTGTATGCGCAGGCTCTCACCCGGCCATACTTTCGGAAGGAATCTCCGAAGGATCCGTGCCCTTATTGCGGTTCCGGGCCGAAGTGGCACGCACGGCTGCCGGTTCACCGTATTGAGGGCGGGAAGGCCGCGGATGCAGCGCGCCGGGGGCTCGTCAAGTCGCTGCCCACCTCGCAAGGCCAGTTTCTGATCATCGAAGAAAAGGCCACTCGCCAGCTCGCTTTTTTCGAATGGCTGGAAAAGACCGGCGCGAGCCTCGACCTCGAAAACGACCGGTGGCTGCGCGACATCTCGCTTCATTACCTGGGCCGCAGGGAACCCAAAGTAGACTGGCAGGCGCAGTTCGAAGGCGTCCACGGCATTCGCCGCTCGCGGCGGCTGGAGACCGGATGGGAAGTCGAGGCCGGACGTCTGTATCTCGCGCCGATGCTCTTCGACGAGCTTCTGCTGGTGCAGTATCTCGTGAGCCGCTCTCACAAAGCCGGCGGCCTTACGCTGGAGGGCCGCTACACTCTGCCCGAGCTGTTCGTGCGCCTGCGCAGCTCCGGCTATCTGCGATTCATGGAAATACCCGCCGGCAACGCCGCGGACGCGCTCGAGCAGCTTGTTGCAAAGCTGGGCGGGGGCGAGGCCTCGATCAAGTTCTACCACGTGGTCGACCGGCGCGACTTTCTGGACAAGCTGAAGGCTCTCCGGCTGGAGAAGGTTCCGCGCCCGAAAAAAACTCTCGCCTTATAAGATGAAAGGGTGAGAAAACTCCTGCCGGTGCTGCTCCTGGCCGCCGCCGCCGGCATCATTCTGTGGGGCGTGCTACGGAAGCGGGAGCCGCCGAAGGTCAGTTTTGCCCACGTCACACGCCAGACCCTGATCAGCACGCTCGCCACCAACGGCAAGGTTGAGCCATCCCAGTGGCAGCCGGTGCGCGCGGAAACCGGGGGAATCGTGAACCGGGTCGCGGTAGAAGATGGGCAGACTGTCGCCAAGAACGCGGTTTTGTGCTGGATTTCGGACCCTTCGCTGCAAGCCGATATCGACGCCGCGGAAGCGAAGCTTGCGGAAGCGCGAGCCAATCTCGCCGCCGTTACCGCCGGAGGGAAGCCCGCGGAATACACGGATATCGAAAACAGCCTCGCGCGCGCCCGGCTGGAGCTCGAACAACAACGCAAGAACCTCGCCTCAACCGAGCGGCTGGTGGAGAAGCAGGCAGCCACGCGGCAGGAAGCCGACGCCGCACGCGAGAAGATCCGGCAGACGGAGCTCGAGATCGCGGGATACGAGAGGCGGCGGCAGTCGCTCGTGGCTCAACCCGAAGTCGAAGCCGCGAGGGCGCGGCTGAAGGACGCGGAATCCACACTGGCGCACGCCACGGAGCGCGGCGCGCTGGCACAGGTCCGCGCTCCCATCGCAGGCACGGTGTACGGCCGCGAGGTCCGGTCGGGGTCGTACGTCAACCCGGGCGATCTCATCGCCAACATCGGCCGTCTCGAGGAGCTGCGCGTCAAGGTCTACGTGGATGAACCGGAGCTGGGCCGCGTGGCGGTGGGGCAGCCCGTCACGATCACCTGGGATGCGCTTCCCGGGCGTCAGTGGCAGGGCCGAGTGGAGAAGAAACCTGTGAGCATCCAGAGCCTCGGATCGCGCCAGGTAGGCGAGGTCGTCTGCCTGATCGACAATCGGGGTGGGGCGCTCCTTCCCGGTACCAATGTCAATGCGGAGATCCGCACCGCCGTGGCGGAGAACGCGCTCGTGATTCCCAAAGAAGCGCTGCGCCACGATTCCCGCGGCGACTATGTTCTCGCGCTCAGCGGCGATTCCGTTGAGCGCCGCGGCGTCAGGCAAGCTGTGGCCAGCATTACGCAGGTCCAGATTGTGGAAGGCCTGTCGGGAAACGATTCCGTGGCTTTGCCCGGCGATGTACCGCTGAAGGCCGGCGACCGCGTCGCGCCTCAATAGGGCTATCAGGGTTAGAATGACTGCTTAATGTCTGCAACCGGAACCCCTCCTTCCGCCGCCGGTGAATCGAATTACAGGTGGTATCGCGATCTCAGCGGCTACCATTGGTTCGTGGTCGGCGTGGCCAGCATGGGCTGGATGTTCGATACCATGGCCCAACAGTTGTTCAACCTGGCGCGCCGCCCGGCGATGGCGGAGTTGATGGGGCCGGGAGCCTCCAGCGCCGCGATTTCCTACCAGGCGTCGCTGGCGACGACAATTTTTCTGATCGGCTGGGGCATCGGCGGAATCCTGGGCGGAATTCTCGGCGACCGCATCGGGCGCGCCAAGACGATGATGATCACCATCCTCTCGTACACGCTGTTTACGGGTTTGAGCTATTTTTCGACCAGCGTGCTGGATTTCAATATCTACCGGTTCCTTTGCGGCTTCGGCGTGGGCGGACAGTTCGCGGTCGGGGTGGCGATCGTGGCCGAAGTGCTTCCAGCGCGACCGCGGCCTTACGCGCTCGGGTTTGTGCAGGCTACGTCCGCAATCGGAAACATGCTCGCGGCCGTAACGGGTATCGCGCTCGGGCAGTTTGAGCAGGCGGGTTCTATCGCGAGCGCATGGCGATATATGTTTCTCGCCGGGGCCGTGCCGGCGCCGCTGGCCCTGGTGGTGTTCAAGAAGCTGAAGGAACCCGAAGCCTGGCTCAAAGCGCGCGCCGAGAAAAAGAAGCTCGGCTCCTTCGCGGACCTGTTCTCGGACCCTCGATGGCGGCGGAACGCGATTGTCGGCATGTTGCTGGCAAGCGCGGGTGTGGTCGGCCTCTGGGGCATCGGTTTTTTCAGCTACGATCTGCAGCGCACCGTGTTGGAGCCTCAGTTCCGGGCCCAGGGATTCAGCGGGGCGCAACTGGCCGGTAAGGTCACGACCTGGAACAGCATCACTTCGCTCTTCCAGAACCTGGGAGCGTTCTTCGGCGTCTACGCGTTCACCTATCTGACGCACTACACGGGGCGGAAAAAGGCCTTCGCCATCAGTTTCCTCGCCGCCATGGGCATGACAGCTTATACCTTCTGGAATCTGCGGGCGTTAAGCGGTGTATTCTGGATGATTCCGCTCATGGGCTTCGCCCAGCTCTCGCTCTTCGGGGGATACGCCATCTATCTGCCGGAGCTTTTCCCGACAAGGCTGCGCAGCACCGGAACGAGTTTCTGTTACAACGTCGGACGGCTCGCTGCGGCGGCGGGACCACTGACGCTTGGCGTTCTCACCAGCCAGGTCTACAAAGGACCCGACGCCATGCGTTATGCGGGGGTCACCATGTGCGTCGTCTTTCTGATCGGGCTGGCTGCGCTGCCATTCGCCCCTGAAACCAAGGGCGAGCCGCTACCTGAATAATCTCGCGTACGTGGTGCGGAGCAGTACGTTAGCCGGGTTCCTCCACCGGTGCCATGCCTCTATTGCCCGGGCCCAAGAGTGCGATTGCGCGCAGGAGCCCGCGCATTCTGTTTTAGCAGCTACAGCATGTCCGGGCGGACCGGTACGCTCTCACACCTGCTCTCCTTGTCAAGTTCGAAAAGCCCGGTAGTATAGACTAAGCCGCAAGCTACAGACGCGAAGGAGAATCAAACGCGTGAGCCGTCCTATTTACTTGGCAATGACGAATCAGGATGCGGCGCTACTGCTACCGCGCAAGCCCACCCAGGATTTTGGACGCAGACATATCATTTACGGCCCGAATGAAGCTTGTAACAACTTGTATCTCGTAAGGTCCGGGCGCGTTGTAATTAGTAACTCATTCGACGGCGCGGCATGCATCGTGACGCGGATCGTGGGTCCGAACGGCCTGTTCGGGGAGGCCGCGCTGATCAGCGCGCCCGACCCGGCCGAATCCGCCGTGGTCCTCGATCAGGCCAAGCTGATGACGTGGTCTCGCGCGGAAATCGAGATGCAGATCGCCCGCGATCCCCGGCTGGGGATGGCTCTTATGGGCCATTTCGTCCGGCGGTGCGCCGAACTGAACGCGCGTCTCGAAGGGCTCGCCTTCCGCAAGACTCCGGAGCGCGTGATGCTTGGCCTGTTGCAGCTCGCCGAAACGCTGGGCACTCCCGCACCGGGAGGCCTCCGGCTGGCTCCTCTTACCCACCAGACTATAGCCGAGTACGTGGGCACATCGCGCGAGATCGTCACCTCTCACATGAGCGAATTCCGCCGGGCGGGTATGCTCCACTACTCCCGCAAGTACATCGACGTGAATGTCTCGCTCATGCGCGAGATGCTGCGCCGGCAAGGGATCGAACTCAGTCCGGCCGAGGTCCCGATGGCGCGCACCGCATTCCAGTAAAATAGGCGGTGTGCCAACCCTTGTTTCCCGCCGTTCCCTGATTACCGCGGCTCCGTTCGCAGTCCGCGGGCTGATCTCGGCGCCTCGCTCGAGTACCCTTCGCCTGGCTGCCTTCGGTGCCGACGGCATGGCCTTCCTGACGCTCGATCCGATCGCGTCTCATCCCAAGGTGAAGCTCGCATGTGTGGCGGAGGTCGATTCCGCCAAGACAGGCAAAGTCAAGCAGAAGTATCCCGAGGCCCGCATCTACCAGGACTGGCGCGAGATGATCCGCAAGGAGCGGCGGAACGTGGATATCGCCTGCATCGGCACGCCGGACCACATGCACGCGCCGCAAGGCCTAAGCTCGCTGCACGCCGGCTGGCACGTCTACCAGCAGAAGCCGCTGGCCCACGATCTGCATGAAATTCGCCAGCTCACGCTCACCGCCCGCAAGAAGAAGCTGGTCACCCAGATGGGCATTCAGGTTCATTCGCGTGCAGAGTATCGCACGGTGGCCGCCCTGATTCGCTCCGGCGCGATCGGCAAAATCAAGGAAGTCCATTCCTGGAGCGAGAAGAAGTGGGGCGACATGGACCCTCTCCCGAAAACCACGGAAGCGCCGCCGGCATCGCTGAACTGGGACCACTGGCTCGGCGTCGCGACCCCGCGGCCGTATATCAAAGAGGTCTATCATCCCGTCAACTGGCGAAAGCGGCTGGATTTCGGCACGGCGACATTTGGCGACATGGGCTGCCACATCTTCGATCCGGTCTTTGATTCGCTCGGCCTGACGGCGCCGGTCTCGGTCCGCAGCGAGGGTCCGGCGCCCAACAGCGAAAGCTGGGCGATCAATTCGATCATTCACTACGTCTTCCCCGGCACGCCCGTGACGGAGGGCAAGACTATTCCCGTTTCCTGGTACGACGGCGATGAGCGCCCGCCGCGCGAAGTCCAGGCGCTGCTCGGCGGCCGTGCTATCCCCGGCCAAGGCTCCATCTTCATTGGAACCAAGGGCGTGGTGCTGCTGCCCCATATCGGCATGCCCACGCTATTTCCCGAGGAGCAGTTCAAAGGCTTCGAATTGCCCAAGGCCGAATCGACCAACCATTACCACCAATTCGTGGAAGCCGTGCTCGGCAATGTCAAGGCAAGCACCTCGTTCGACTACGCGGGCCCTCTGACCGAAGCCGTGCTCCTGGGACCGCTCGCCACGCGCTTCCCCAAGGCGACGCTCGAGTGGAACAGCGCGAACCTCAAGTTCCACAATTCCGCCGAGGCCCACGCTTTCGTCCGTCGCGCCTACCGCCCCGGCTGGCTGGTGTGAGCCTCCTCCCGGCTCAGCCCAACATCCTTTCCGTCCAGGTCTGCCGCGAGCGCGCAAACTGCTCCGCCGCGCCCCGCAAATAGGGGCGGAATTCGCGCGACCAATACTTCAGGAACCCCGATCGGCCGATCTCCGCCAGCGCATGGGTGTAATGGTCAAGGATCGCTTCGCCGAGCATCTTTCCCGTCCGCCGCACCGCGGAGCGTCCGGCGCGGGAGAGCCACACCATGTTGCCGGGCACGTGCGCCATGGTCGAGACCGCCAGCAGCGAGGACATTCCAAACGCGCTCCGGCCCTGTTCGCGCGCGGTCCGCCGCAGATCCTCCCACACGTCCCGCACGCGTTCCACGGGCGCGATGTTCTTCGGTGGAATGGCGCGCACCTCCTCCTGGAGCCTGACCCATTCGCGGCGCAGCCCGGCGATATCGACCGGCGGCATGTTCAGTGTAGTGGCCATGTGATCGCTGGTGCGCTCCAGACCCGCCAGCACCTGCTCGACGGTCTCGAACCGTCCGCCTTCCAGCAGCCCTTCGTGCTGGAGTTCGTCTGCGATCTCCTGGATTAGTTTTTTGCCGCTCCCAGTGACATCGGCCAGAGCCGCCAGGACCCATACCGGCGAAGCGTGAAAGGCGAGGATGCCGAGGAGCTCGATTCCGTGGCTTGCCGTGCGCTTCAACAGAAAGTTCCCCGCGAGCTGCTCGCCTGAGGGATAGACGCCCTCCACCTGCCCGACCTCTTCGATCAGGAAGCGCAGCGCGACTTCGATCATGGTGCGGTACAACGTAGTCCGCCGGATGCTCGCCGGCAGGGCCACGTTGCCCACCTCGCGCAGCAGCCCGCCCGAGAGCGCTCCCAGCGAGCGGATCGCCCGCTCCGGCAACGAGAGAACGTACTTGTATGGCGGACCAGCGGGCATACTACCCTCTGACGCCCGCCGCGCCAGCGACGCGCACCATGGCTTCCACGCTGCGATCCACATCCGTTTCGGTGGTCGCCCACGAGGACACGCTGATTCGCATGGCCGTGCGCTCCTGCCATACTGTGCCGCCGCACCAGCACGTGCCATCCTCTTGAATTTCCGCGATTACGCGCCGGGTCGTTCCGGCGTCGCCGAACGAGACCAACACCTGGTTCAACACGACCTCGTTCAGAATCTCGAAGCCTGCCGCCGAGAGCCCGTCCGCGAATCGGCGCGCACAGGCGCAGCAGCGCTCGATCAGCTCCGCCAGCCCGCTGCGTCCGAGAGATTTCAGCGCCGCCCAGATCTCGACTCCGCGCGCACGCCGCGAAAGCTCAGGCACGTATTGCGATGGCTCGCGATGCTCGCCCTGCGGCAGGTAGGCCGCCGTCAGGCCCATGGCAGCCCGCAGCACCTCGGGATCGCGCACGAATGCGAGGCCGCTGTCATACGGGACGTTCAGCCACTTGTGCGCGTCGGTGGCCCAGGAATCGGCCTCGCCCAGTCCCGCGGCGAGGTGGGCGTAGCGCGGGCTGGCCGCGGCCCACAGACCGAACGCCCCGTCGATGTGCACCCACGCGCCCATGTCACGCGCGTGCCGGCAGATCTCGACTGCATGGTCGAACGCGCCGGTGTTCACGTTCCCCGCCTGCACGCACACGATGGCTGGTCCATGGACCCTGGGCAGAAGCTCCGCGCGCATGCGTCCCTGGCCGTCCACCGGGACGCGGCACACGCGCTCTCGGCCCAATCCCAGCATGCCCAGCGACTTGATCAGCGACGGGTGTGCCTCCTCTCCGACCACCACCTGAATCTCAGGCGCTCCGAAAAGGCCTCGCGCCTCGACGTCCCAGCCGGCCTGCCGCAGCACCGCGTGCCGCGCCGCGGCGAGGGCCGTGAAGTTGGCAACCGTGGCGCCGGTCACGAATGCACCCCCGCATCCGGCCGGCAGTGCAAGCACGTCCGTAAGCCAGCCGAGTGTGATCTCCTCCAATACCGCGGAAATCGGCGTCGCCACAAACAATCCCGCGTTCTGATCCCAGGCGGACGCGAGCCAGTTGGCGGCGAGTGCGGCGGGCAGGGAACCGCCGATCACCCATCCGAAGAAGCGCGGGCCGGAGATACCCATCGTCGCCGGCGACCCGTACTTGTCCAAAGTGGCCAGCACCTCGTCGGGAGCGGTTGGGAGGGAGGGAAATGGCTCGACCAGTGAGTCCAGAGCGCGCACCGCCTCAGGGGAGGGGCCGACCCGCCGTTCCCGGATTTCTTCCAGATAGTTTGCCGCCCGGAGCGCGGCCGAGTTCAATAAATCGCGCATCGTAATCAGGGTAGCGGAAAATCCCGGGATGTCACCGTAAACCGGCCGGGCTTCGGGTCGCAGCACCCATCGCGCCGGATACGGAGCCACGGGAGCCCGCCACATACAGGTGGAAACGGCTGCGCGGCTGCCGCAGGACGTCGGCGAGCGGACCGGAGGAAGCTGGCCCAGACAGCGGGCCGATTCCCAGAACGGCACGCAGCCGACGACTGGCTTACACCTCCCGGCTGGATTTCGCACCTGGCGATGTGTAATCCTGAGCGGTTCCTATGGACATTGTCACCGGCAACGTAGGTTGGATCGAAGTGATCTGCGGCCCCATGTTTTCGGGCAAGAGCGAGGAGCTGATCCGTCGCCTTCGGCGCGCGATGATCGCGCGGAAGCGGGTCGAGGTCTTTAAGCCCACGATCGACAATCGCTACTCCGACGACGAAATCGTCTCCCACGGGGATTCCCGCATGACCTCACAGGTGGTGGCGCACGCCGGCGAAATCATGGATCGCATCGACTGGCGCAGCGAGGTCATCGGGGTGGACGAGGCGAACTTCATGGGTCCGCAACTCGTGGATGTGGCCCAGCGGTTGGCCGACAGCGGCAAGCAGGTCATCATCGCCGGCCTGGACACCGACTATCTCGGCCGCCCCTTCGCACCGATCCCGGATCTGCTTGCCCACGCCGAATCGATCACCAAGACGTTGGCCATTTGCGTCCGCTGCGGCAATCCCGCGAAGCACACGCAGCGGCTCCGCGGCTCCGACGAGCTGATCGTGGTCGGCGCCGCCGATATGTACGAGGCCCGTTGCCGCCGGTGTTTCGAGCCCGGGATTCCCAAGCAGGCGGAGCTGGATTTCGTGAAAGCGAAATCCCGTCAGGCCCCTACCAGTTGAACCGGAAGCCCAACTGCAATAGCCGCTGATCCCTTGTCGATGTCGGCGCCAGGGGCGCCGGGGTCAGGATGTTTCCCGCGGTATCAACACTGGCCGTCGTATTCAAGCCGATCACGTTCAGCCGGTTCGTGATATTGGTGCTCTCCACGATGAACTCCGCGCTGGTTCGCTCCTTGATCGGGAACAGGCGCGAGTAGCGGGCGTTCATTTCGAACTGGGCGGGCGCGCGGATGGTGTCACGTCCGATAAATAGCGGCCGCTGGTAAGCCGAGCCGGTCGCGTTGTCCCCGTTCAGCACGCGATTGCTACCCATGTTGAACACGTCGCCAGTCGCCGCCACGATCGAGACGGCCAGCCGGTTGTGGTTGGCCAGCGCGTTCACGGTTTTGTTCGAAGCACGGAATTCCGGCATCAGCACGCTGGTCATGTTGAACACATGCCGCTTGTCAGTCAGCGAGTCGCCACGCTCACGGCGCAGGTTGGTCGGATCGGCGGGCAGGAAGGCGCCCGCGTCGATGTTGTTCTGTTCCGGCGCGTTGTCAATGGCGTGCGACCACGTGTACGTTGCGTAAAACTCGATCCCCTTCGACGTCTGCTTGCGCAGCGTCAGGTTGGCGCCGTTATAGGTCGAGTGCCCCACCGATTCCGCGGCCACGACATTGCCGAACTGCGGGTAGACGCGTGCTGTCGAGCTGAAGATCGGCCGCCCATCCGCCAGGACACTTCCACTGGGCACTACGTTCAAGCTGAGATACACCGGCAGACGGTTGCCCCCCGTGTACAGGTACGAAGCCGTTAGGGACATCGTCGGCGTCAGCTCGCGCGTGATCGAGAAATTGGCGTTGACGGAGTAGAGATTCGCGAAATCGGGCGCCACAGTGTTGACGTCCAGCGGAATCGTCGCGCCCGGGGGGATGCCATTGAAGATCGCCGGGAAGGAAGGTGCGAAGGAAGCGGCCGGCGCGATCGACAGGGTGAAATACGCGGGGTTACCATTCACCGCGAGCATGCGACGGTATTGATCGGTCTGCGGCGGATCGTAGAAGATCCCCGAACTCGCCCGGATCACCGTTTTCTGGTCTTTGCCCAGGCCCCACGCAAGTCCCAGCCGCGGCCCGAAGTTGTTTTTGTCGGTGTTCACCTTTTGCGAATATGGGAACAGCGCGTTCTTGTCCGCGCTTGGCGGCTGATAGACGTCATAGCGCACTCCGTAGGTGACCGTGAGATTGCGCAACGGCTTCCACGTGTCCTGCGCAAAGAAATTCGAGAATAGCGAGTTATACGAGATCGACGAATTCCCCACTACCTGCTGGAAGTTCGTGTAGCCCTTCGGCGCCGCGCCGCTCACCGCCGCCTGGTATGCCGCGATGGTCGCGAACGTGTACTGCGCGAAGGTGGGCTGCACCTGCGTATCGCGCACCGCGTGCGTGCCTCCGCCGAACTTGAACGAGTGCGAGCCGCGAATGTAGCTGAAGTTGTCCGCGATCTCGGGCGTGGTCTCCTCGTACACGAAGCCGGCCTGCGTCGGTCCGCCAAAATTCGCGATGCCGCTCACCACGATGGCAGGCTGCGGACCGGACCCGGAAAAAGTGTCCTGATGCTGGCCGCGATATGCCACCTGTCCGCGGAGTTCGTTCACCATGGCGGGGCTGATCGTGGAGATCAACTGCACAGCGCCGACGTGCGAGCGATCCACGAAGTTGTACGACTGGGAAGTCAGGAACAATCCGCCGATGGTCGAGTTATTGTATGGCGAATCGTTGGCGTGATGCATGTAGCGCACGCTCACGCGGTTCTTCTGGTTGATCTGCCAGTCGGCTTTGCCCATGTAGAACCACACGCTCTGCCGGAACGGAATCGGGTTGGCGTAATCCGCCGGAAGCCCCAGTGCCGCAATGTTCGCAGCACTCACCGTTACCACGCCGGGAAGGTCGCGCTTCACGTGTTCGAAAGCGCCGAAGTAAAACAGCTTGTCCTTGACCAGGGCGCCGCCGCCGTCCACGGCGTAGGCGTCCACGTTGACATCCGGCACGATGGCATTCGCCGCCAACAGTTTCGGTTTCGCGCTCATGTCTGTTCGACGGAAAAAATAGGAGGCGTCGCCGTGCATCTGGTTGGTTCCGCTCTTGGTAACGCTGTTGAACACCGTGCCCACCGTGTTGCCGAACTCCGGTGCGAACCCGTTTGACACCTGCTGCACTTCAGCGACGTAGAGATCCGAAATGGGAATCAGCCGGATACCCGCGCGGTCACTTTCCGTATTGTTACTGCCGTCGATCTGGTAGTTGATCCGGCCATTGAACCCGTTGGCGTTTATCTTGCGGGGCACGCCGAACTCGGTGTTCGCCCGCCCGCTGACGTTCGGCTGGAACAGAATGAAATTGTACGGGTTGCGCGAGACTAGCGGCAGGTTGCGCGTCATGTTCGAATCGAGCGTGCTGCCAAGGTCGATCCGCGAGGGCTCGGTGATCGCGCCGGCCGCGGATACTTCGACGGTCGTCGCGGTCCCGGCCACGCTGAGCGGCACGTCCACGGTCGCGATCTGGCCGGCCGTGAGCACGATTCCGGTTCGTTTGGCGTTTCCGAAGCCCGAGGCCTGCACCTCGAGCTCATATGTGCCCAGTGGCAGAACCGTCAACCTATAGAGCCCTGTATCTGAAGTTTTAGCCGATTGTTTGAAGCCGGTCTCGGTGTTGGTTGTGCTCACCGCCGCTCCGGCCACGGCCGCGCCGGAAGAATCGGTTACTGTCCCCGTGATTTCCCCGTTTGCGGCCGCTGCCTGGCCGAACGCGTTCGCTCCCGACAGGATCGCGAGGCACACCACGGCCGCAATCGGTACGCACCTGTATCGCATCACTAACCTCGTTTCACAATGCAAAGACGAATCTCCTATTCGGATGTTAGGTCCGCGACTTTGGTTGCAGCTCATCGATCCGGCGTAATTCGGGAAATAGGGCCGCCCACAAGGCCACAACCACGATCGTTCCGAATCCGCCCAGAGCCGCTGCGGGAACCGTCCCAAGCCACTGCGCGGTCAAACCCGACTCGAACTGACCAACCTCGTTGGATGTACTGATGAACACCATATTCACGGCGCTTACGCGCCCGCGCATTTCGTTTGGCGTGGAGAGCTGAACCAGCGTATGCCGCAGGATGACGCTGACCATATCGCACGCTCCCACCAACACGAGCGCCACAAGGCTCAGCACCATGTTGCGCGAGAGCGCGAAGACCACCGTGAATACGCCGAACCCGCAGACGCACCACAGCATGGCCGCACCGGCGCGCCGGCGGAGCGGCCAGTGCGCCAACACGATCGCCATTGTGACGGCGCCTAGACTAGGCGCGCCGCGGAGGATCCCCAGCCCCACCGCGCCCACCTCCAGGATGTCGCGCGCGTAAACCGGCAGCAGCGCGATCGCGCCGCCGAGCAGCACCGCGAACAGATCGAGCGAGACGGCGCCCAAGACGGCCTTCGCCCGCCACAGGTAGCGCAGCCCGTCCAAGAGCTCGCGCTTTTGCGCGGCTGCCTTGACCTGTCCGATCCGGACCCGCGAGATCAGGCCCGCCGACACGAGGCAGCACCCGCAGGCGCCCACGTAGACCGGCACCGGGCTACCGGCCCAACCGTATACCGCGCCGCCGACAGCCGGCCCCAGAACCATCGCGGCCTGGAACACGCTCGATGCCCACGCCACCGCGTTCGGAAAATCGGCGGATGGCACGGTCAGCGGCACGAGCGCCTGTGCGGCGGGAGTGGTGAACGCGCGCACCACGCCGTGCATTACCAGCACCGCGTAAATCGGCCACACCAGGCCCACGCCGCGCCAACTCAGGGTCGCGAGCGCCGCCGACACCACGGCGAACGCAGCGAAGCAGCATCGCAGGATGCGCTCCCGTGGAAACCGGTCCGCTGTGTGCCCGGCGATCAGGAACAGCAGCACGCCCGGCAGAAACTGCGCCAGACCCACCAGGCCGAGATCGAGAGGGCGATGCGTGATCCCATAGATCTGCCACGCCACCGCGACCGCCTGCATCTCTCCCGCGAACTGCGCGAGAAATCTCGCCCCGAGAAACCTACGAAAATTAGCATGCTGAAAGGCGGCGCGCCCCTGCCCAGCGGCTGCCGCCTGGGTCTCTGGCACCTACTGATTGTAATGCGGCTGATCGCTCCGGAATGGACTCGCGGGGAGTCCTGCCTGGTTGATCAGGTTGCATGCCGGATCGTCGGCCCAGGCGTAGCGCACCGCCACCGGTTCGGCTACTTGCGCGCTCGATACCAACAACGTGCCGCCTTCCACCTTGGCTTGTGCCTCTACGTAGTTGCCGTCCGCGCCGGCCACCTCGAAGCCCGCGATCGTGCCGCCGCCGCGCGCCTGCAGGCCATCGGTGTGGGTCATGTACACCCGCATTGCCGAGCCCTCGCGCGCGGCCACCCGGAACATCGGCCCGGAATACTCTACCGGCTGGCCGTACGTCAGCGCCCGCGCGGCCAGCGCCAGCCGCAGGCCGACGTCCTGCTTGTTCTTGGGATGGATGTCGCGCGATTCGCCGATGTCGATTATTACAGCCATGGCCGTATTGGCCAACCGCAGTGTTTCCGTCTGCGATTCGCGCAGCACCGGCCAGTAAACGTTGCTTCTGAAGTTGGCAAGCTGCACGAAGTAGAACGGGAAATCGCCTTCGCCCCACCGGTTGCGCCAGTCCTCGATCATGGCGCCGAACAGCCGGCGGTACTTCCACGCGTGCGCTTCGGTGGCGTTCGACTCGCCCTGGTACCAGATCACGCCGCGGATGCCGTACGGCGTGAGCGGCGCGATCATGCCATTGTAGAGGCCGGCGGGTGTGTTCTGATGCCCCGGCCCCGGGGGCAGGGCAGGGCGGTTCGGCGGCGTCTTGCCCGCCGCGCGTGCTTCGGCGGCGGCCCTGTTCCAGGCCTCCAATGCAGCGTCGTATTTCACCTTCCGCGCCGGGTAATCGGCCAACACCTTATCCCACTCGTCCAGCACGTACTTCAGCGATGCGTCGCTCTCCAGCGCCTGCCGCGACGTCCACGATTGCGCCGGCGTACCGCCCCAGTCGCTCTCGATCAGCCCCATCGGTACGTGCAGGCTCTGCTGCAGGTGCCGCCCGAAAAAGTACTCGACTGCGGAGAACGTCTTCACGCTCTCCGGCGAGCAGACCTGCCAGCTCCCCACGACGTCGTCTGCCGGCTGGTCCACCACTGCGCGCTTCACTTGAAAGACGTGAATCATCGGGTAGCTCGCCTGCGCGATTTCCTCGTCGTGGTTGTTCGCGGTCTGGAGCTTGAATTCCATGTTGGACTGTCCCGAGCCGACCCACACCTCGCCCACGAGCACGTCCTTTATCGAGATGGCGTTCGACCCCGCGATCGTCATCTCCAGCGGCCCTGCGGCGACGAGCGGCTTGAGCCATGCGGTCCACTTGCCGTCCGCGGCAGCCTTCACCGACACACTCTGACCCTGCAGGTCGACGCGCACGCCTTCGCCCGGATCGGCGGTACCCCAGATGCGCACCGGAATGCCCTGCTGGAGCACCATGTGATCCGAAATCAGCGCCGGTACTTTCACCGCGGCATTCAAGGCGCACACCGACGTCATCGCGATCGTCCACTCTGCGAGTTTCCGCATCGTTCCTCCCGGTAAAGTCAGATTGTACCCCGCTGCATCTCAGGCAAGCTCGCGGCGGTAGATGGAGTTATTGTCCGGCTCACGAACGTCCTCGATCAAATGATCGTCGACGAACTCCAGCCGCACGAACCCATTCGGCGTGAAGTCGTTTTCGAAGCGCGGCACGTAGGGGTTCGGCGCTACGTAGATCGAAGCCCCGGGAACGTTCACATCCTGGTCCTGACCGTCCTTGGCTTTCTTGCCCGGGTACCGCTTCCACTTCGGTCCGAGATCCGAATCGCCGGCGCGGCTCAAATCGGGCGGCGCATCCGGAAACCCGGCGTGCCCGGCGCACCGGCCGTGGAAGCCGTGGTCGGGGTGCTTGTCGTAGAGCAGGCAGCGGTGCTCATGGCCCCAATACCACGCGAAGATTTGATGGTCCTTGAGGAACTCGCTCAACGCACGGATCAGGTTGCCGCCGTTGTTGTCTTCGGCCTGGGAAAACGGCTGGTGATGCGTGAACAGCACCACGCGCCGGTTGCCGCGGCTCGCCATGATCGGCCGCAGCCATTTGATCTGGTCTTCGTCCAGCACGCCGACGTGCCCGCCGAGGCCCTCCTGGTCCTGGTTGTATGCGGTGTCCAGGCCAACCAGCAGCCAGTGGTCGTTCTGCATCGCGAAGTAGCTGGTCTTCTGCTTGAAATTCTGCAGCACCGGGCCGAAATACGAGATGCCGGCGTCGTACATTTCGTGGTTACCGATCAGCGCGCGATTGATCGCCGGCGTCAGGGGCCAGAACTGCTGCATGCGGTCGAGCACCTCGTCGAGCGTCGCCGCGTAATAGATGTCGCCCAGGTGCAGCAGCATCTGGTAGGGACTCGCGTTCCAGTTATTGACAATGCTCTGCGCGCAGACCGGTGCACCGTAGAGTCCGGTGCCGAAATCGCCGAGCACACCGACCGCGAATGAGTTGCCGATCGCTTCCGGCTCCGGATCGGCCGGCGGGCGTGTAGGACGGAGGATGGTCGGCACCCAGGTGAAAAAGCTGGCCGCCCATTCCGGCCAGTCCTGAGGCGAAAACTTCACCGCGAAGCACTCCAGGATCTTCCGCTCGATGTCCAGAAAGAACTGTTCCAGTCCGTTCTTCTTCTGAGAAGCCAGTTTTGCGATGTGCGATTGCAACAGAGACGCCATCGCGTTCTGCGGCGTGTGCAGGATCTGCGGATTCACCTCGGCGTCTCGCCACGCTTCCATACCCTGGCTGAATCTGATCATAGTGGAGTCGAGCTGGGCCGCATCCGCGATCTTCTTTGCCGCGATTTTTCGGGTTTGCGTCAGGAAGTTGTCGAGGCCGCCGAACGGCTGGACAACGTTCGAGTAGCTGACGATCGTGCTGTGGATTCGCCTACGTTCCGGTTGTGGCTGCACAGAGAGATTCTATACGAGCCGGGCCGCCGGCGGCGCGCCTACTCCCGCCACACGGCGACACCGCCCGGCGGCACGGTCCGCGAGCCCACCAGCATCTCCGACGACGCGCTTGCCGGGACCACGTGCGGCACTGAAGTGAAGTTGGTTGCCACCCAGAACCCGTCGCGCCAATCGACGACGAAGTCCGGCGGGACGCTGCCGGGCGCGACGCCTGCCGCCGTGTAGACCTTCCGCAGCAGGGCTGCCTCCAGATCCCCCTTGAGAGAATCCACACCAATGTACGTCACGGTCCCCTTGCCCAGCTTGCGCGTCACCACTGCGGGCTTACTCGCGTAGAACTGATCGGCGTAGTGTGCCAGCACCGACGTGCCGGGTTGAGGGTCGAGGATCTCGCCCCAGGCGCCCCAACTGTAGCGCGACTCGCCCGCGGTCACGTGGCCTTCCAGATTTCCCGGCAGCAAATCATAGCGGAGGATTCTGGCGCCGATCAGCGAGTATATCGGCTCTGCCCACATTGCCTCCCACAAATGCCCCTGACGGTCCTTCTGCGCCGTGCGCGAGCTCAGCACCAGGTTTCCGCCGTTCTCGACGTAAGTGGTCCACTTCTGAATCAGCTCGCGATCCACAAGTTGGTAAGCCGGCGCAACCACGAACTTGTACGGCGCCAGATCGCGCTCCTCCGTCACCACGTCCACGGGCGCCATCATCGACTTCAGCGCGCGGTAATATTTCATCCAGTGCACGATCGTGTCCCACCGCGCCGTCTGACGATGGTTCTGAATATCCCACCGATTGTCGAAGTTGATCAGGAACGCGGTGCGGCGCGCGGCGTAGGCAGCGGGTTCTTTCGCGTCGGGCTTGAGCTGCGCGCGGAGCTTGATCACATCGCGCATCGCCTCGGCATACTCCAGTCCGCCCGGCGACGGAGTCACGCCATCCGTTTCCACCAGCCCCTTGTGATACAGCTCGCTGCCATACAGCGGCTGCCGGTAGCGGTAAGTGCACACGATCCTCGCGCCGGCACCGAATGAGCGCATGATCCACATATGGATGGCGCCCGGCTGCGGCCACGGGTTCACACTGCCCCAGTTCACTTGTCCGGGCTGCAACTCCATCAGCCCGGAGATGCCGGTGATGGGCCGCATGAGGTCATGCATGAAACTCTGGATGCTGGCGCTGCCCAGCCGGAACGCCAGCGGGCCGTAGTCCGGGAAGACATCGCCGTGCACCGGGTAGTGCGTCCAGGTGAAGGCGTCCAGGTCCCGGGCGGAGCGTGTGGGGTCGACATCGCCGTGCATGGCCATGAAATTCGTCGTGATCCACTGATCGGCGCCGTACTGCCGCAGGATGCGCGCCTGCATTCGCAGGTAGTCCGCTGCCTCGTCCGCGAACCAGCGGTTGAGGTCGAGCAGCGCATGAGGGCTCGGGTCGGCGACCAGCTCCTGCGGGTTCGGAATGTCGATCTGATCCCAGTTCTGGTAGACCATTGACCAGAAGCCGCCGCCCCAGGACGCGTTGAGGCGGTCGATCGTACCGTACTTTTCCTGGAGCCACGCGCGGAATTTCACCGTCGCCGCCGGGCTGTACGAGTATTGCCGGTCATAGTGGCTCAGCTCGTTGTCGATCTGCCAGCCCCACACGCGCTTGTCGCGGCCGAACTTCTTCGCCAGCTCCGCGACGATCTTCGTCACGTACTCCCGATAGACCGGAGAACTCCAGTCGCCCTGCTCGCGGCTCCCGTGGTTCATCCGCCGGCCGCTGGCATCCACCATCAGGATCTCGGGGTGCTTGCGCGCGAGCCAGATGGGCGGCGTTGCGCTGGGAGTGCAGAGGATCACTTTGAGCCCGTTCTGCGCAGCATTGGCCACGTTCTTCTCGAGCCAGTCGAACCGGTATCTGCCCTCCTCCGGCTCCATGAAATACCACGCGAATTCCCCCATATGGACGAACTCCATGCCGAGCTTTTTGATGTTCGCCATGTCGCGCGACCACTGCGTTTCGGGCCACGCCTCAGGGTAGTAGTAGACCCCGATCGTCATCATGTCGGACGGTGGAAACCAGTCCTTCGGACCCGCGGCCAGGGCGAGCGCGGGTAGCAGCAACAGAGCTGTGAATCTCATTTACTCCGTATGATAGCGAGTGGCGGCCCCGTTATCCGGCCGGCGAGCACGCCGCCTACTCGCCACTCTGCTGGAGCAGCTTCGCCACCAATCCTGTCCATCCGGTTTGGTGGCTGGCGCCGATTCCGCTGCCGTTGTCGCCGTGGAAGTACTCGTAAAAGAGCACCAGGTCCTTCCAGTGCGGATCACTCCGGAACAGTGCGTCGCCGCCATAGACGGGGCGGCGTCCGGACTTGTCCGGAAGAAAAATGCGTGTGAGCCGCCGCGAGATCTCTGTGGCGACCTCCCACAGAGTGAGGTATTTGCCGGACCCGGTGGGGCATTCGATGCGAAACCCGTCCCCGTAGTAATGATGCAGCTTCTGCAGCGATTCCAGCAGCAGGAAATTGACCGGAAACCACACGGGGCCGCGCCAGTTCGAGTTCCCGCCGAACAGACCGGTGGCGGATTCGCCCGGTTCGTAGTTCACCCGGTGCTCCTGTCCGCCGACCGACATCGCGAATGGCCGGTCCTTGTGAATACGGGAGAGGCTGCGGACGCCGTAGGGCGAGAGGAACTCCTTCTCATCGAGCAGCACCCGCAGCACGCGCCTGAGCTGATCTTTATCGACGATCGAGAGCAGCCGACGCTCGCCCTTGCCCGGCAGTTCCATCGAAGCTACGTTGCCCGCCAAGTCCGGCCGGTTCTCGATAAACCACTCGAGGCGGCGCTTGAAGCCGGGCAGCCGGTTGACCAGCGCCGGCTCAAGCGTTTCGACGGCAAACAGCGGAATGATACCCACCATGGACCGGATCTTGATGGGCACGTGACCCGCGCCGGGCGTGTACAGCACGTCGTAAAAGAACCCGTCTTCTTCGCTCCACAGGCTGTCGCCATCGCCGCCCATATGATTCATCGCGTGCGCGATATACAGGAAGTGCTCCCAGAACTTGCTCGCGACATCCTCGTACGCGGGGTCTTCGCGGGCCAGCTCCATCGCAATGGCCAGCAGGTTCAGGCTGTACATCGCCATCCAACCTGTGCCGTCGGCCTGTTCCAGATGGCCGCCTTCGGGAAGCGGCGCGCTCCGGTCGAAAATCCCGATGTTGTCCAGGCCCAGGAAGCCGCCTTGAAATACGTTTCGCCCCTCGGCATCCTTCCGGTTCACCCACCAGGTGAAATTTAAGAGCAGCTTGTGAAAGATCCGTTCCAGAAACTCCCGGTCGCCCTTGCCGCCGCGGCGTTTTTGTTCGATCTTGTAGACGCGCCACGCGGCCCACGCGTGCACAGGAGGGTTCACGTCGCCCAGTGCCCATTCGTAAGCCGGGAGCTGTCCGTTCGGGTGCATGTACCACTCGCGCGCCATGAGCGTGAGCTGTTCCTTGGCGAACTCGCTGTCGGCCAGCGCCAGCGGCACGCAATGGAACGCGAGGTCCCACGCCGCGTACCAGGGATATTCCCACTTGTCGGGCATGGACACGACATCGGAGTTGTAGACGTGGGTCCAATCGTGGTTTCGGCCCTCTTTTCGCTGCGGTGGAGGCGGCGGTTCGCCGGGATCACCGTTCAGCCATTCGGTGACGATGTAGTGATAGAACTGCTTGGACCAGAGCAGCCCCGCCAGCGACTGCCGCATGACGTTGCGGCCCTCGCGTGATAGACGCGCGGGGATGATCCCGCTGTAAAACTCGTCGGCCTCCGTAATCCGTGCCGCAAGAACCTGCTCGAAATCCGCGAACCCTGCCGCTCCGCCAGGTTCCGAAAGCCGTAACCTGAAAACCCGGCTCTCCCCCGGACCGAGCGTCATCCGGTAATCGAATGCCGCCTTCGTGCCGGTGCGCTCGGGATTCACGCTCTCGCGACGTCCGTGCACCAGGAAGGCATCGATGCCGTCCTTGCAGTACCTTACGCCGTTGTCGTAGCGGTAAAGCCGCCGGCAGTTGGTTTCGTTTTCCGTGACCAGGATCTCGGCCGCGGCCTCCGCGACCAGTTGCCGTTTTCCGTACTGTGGCTCGTCCAGTTCGATCGTGCATGGCGAGGTGGCGCGCAGTTGCGGCTTGACCACACCCGGATACCCCCACGACCACGTGTTGCGGAACCAGATCGTCGGCAGCACATGCAGCTCACTGGGCTCGGGCCCGCGATTGGCCGCCGTGATCTGCACGAGGATATCCTCGGGGCCGGCCTTGGCATATTCCACGGTCACATCGAAATAGCGGTTTCCCGCAAAGACACCGGTGGCGGCGAGCTCGAATTCCGGGTTTTCGCGAGTTCGCCGTGCGTTCTCAGCGATCAGCGTGTCGTAAGGAAAGGCCGCCTGCGGATACTTGTACAGCGCCTTCATGTACGAGTGCGTGGGGGTGTTGTCCAGGTAGAAGTAGAATTCCTTCACGTCTTCGCCGTGGTTGCCCTCGGATCCGGAGAGGCCGAAGAGCCGCTCCTTGAGGATCGCGTCACGCCCGTTCCAGAGAGCGAGGGCGAAGCAGATCTTCTGGTGGCGGTCGCAGATGCCGAAAATTCCGTCCTCGTTCCAGCGATACGCCTTGCTGCGGGCCTGGTCGTGCGGCAGGTATTCCCAGGCCCGTCCGTCGGCGCTGTAGTCCTCGCGCACGGTTCCCCACGCCCGCTCGGAGAGATACGGCCCCCAGCGCTTCCAGTGCATCGTGCGTTCGCGGCTCTCCTCGAGCCGGACCTCTTCGGCGGTGAGCGGATGGTTGTTCTTCGAGGACACCGGGATTCCCAGTCTCGGCTTTATTCCGTCCGCAACATCCCGCTGGTGTTCCGCTTCGGCACCGCCCCCACTGGAATCGTCTTCACCACCTTCATGGTTTTGTTATCCAAGACCACGACCGCATCGTCTCCCGCGGTGGCCACGTAGAGGTTCTTCCCGTCCGGCGGTATCGTCAGCCACTCCGGATGGCTCCCCACCGGCACTACCCTCAGCAGCTTCCAATCCGGCACGGAGTACGCCGCCACGTACCCGTAGTATTTGCTCGCGACCCACAGAGTTTTCCCATCCCTCGTGATCGCCAGCCCGTGTGCCGGAGCCCCTTGAATGCCTTGCGTCTCCTTCTCCTGGCCGGGCGGGTCGGGCAGCGTCACGCGCTTCACCTCCTTCCGCGCAGCGAAGTCAACTACCGCGAAGCCGTGAAAATCCGAAAGCTGTACCACAATCTCCTTGGTCGAGCCGTCGGCATTCCGCGTGAACGCCATTGGCCGGATGCCGCCGTCCAACGTCAGGGTCCAGGCCACCGCATTGGTCGCGGTGTCGATAACGCTTATCGCTTTGGCCGGAATCGATCCCGCTACGGCGTACTTCCCATCCGGGGTCACATATACGTTGTGAATCGCACCCTTCACCGGGATGCTTTTTACCCTCGTCAGCGTCGCCGTATCGATAACATCCACGGCGCCAGGCGCCTGTGCGATTCCGACATAGACGTGCGACCCGTCCTTGGCGACGTCCACGTTATTCGGCCGCCCGCTGAGCGGAATCCGTTTTGTCACTTTGAGCGTTTTGGCATCTACGGTGTCCAGCGTGCTCAGCGATTCGTCTGTGACGTAGATCCGTCCGCCGTCCGGTGCGATCGCCACCCCGTGCGGCACCTCTATGTCCTCGATTGTCCCCACCACCTGGTTCGTGGCCGGGTCAATCACGTGAACGTTGTCCCCGGCAGAGTTGGTTTGCAGGACCCGCACCCCGTCGGCGTGCAGCATCGTCGCCGCCAATGCACCGGCCGCTATCATCGAACGAATCATTTCGACCCTCCCAAGTTCTGGCCGTTCACCCATGCGGCCAGCGTTTGCCACTCCGGTTCGCTTTGCGATATCCAGTGTTTGCCTCCGGCATGGAAGCGGTCACCGCCCGCGTCCTTGGCCAGCGGATGCAGCAACATCGGGCTCTTCATCGGTTTCCCCGGGACAACGAATTGCTTCCAGACAGCGAAGTTCCTGCGCGACTGCTCCTCCGTCCATGTCGAGGCGCCCGCCGCCAGCGGCTCCAGAGGCGGGGTGCCGTGGCTGTGGCACGTCACGCACCGCGCATGCCCCGGACGCTTAGCAAGAAAAATCGGCTGCACCCGCTGCTTGAAGAATTCATAGTCCAGAGACGGACCGTCCGCTGGAGAGGCCGGAGATGCGATGCCCATCGCCGCCAGCGCCAGAATCCGCAGTTCCCTCATTTCTACCTCGTGTACTAGAAGCTATCACACTCGCGCAGGCGATACCCCTGTGCAGCCAATCACAATTTCGGATTTTTCCTATCCCGGGTTTTTCGAAGTAATTTGGCGATATTCGGCTACAATCAATTAAAACAACTTGCGCTCATTTTGAATTCACGGGGTCGAGCCGTCGATCCATTCAGGAGAACACCCTGCGAGCGGACGGTCGGTTGTGGAGTCAAAAGGATCGGGTGAAACCCATGGCTGCACCAAATTCAAACAGGAGCTCTGGGCAGGCGTGTTCCAGCGACACGAGTCCAGTGACCGTGCCTCGCAAGAGTGAGCGGTCCTACCCTACGGTCCTCATCGCCGCCGCCGACGCAGAAATGCGCCGGTTGTTGGCTGGCAGTTTCCGCGGAGACGAGTGCCTCGTCCTCGAGGCAGACAGCCGCGATGGCGCCTTCGAAATCGTCAGAGTTCATTCCAGGCCGATTCACGTTTTGTTGTTGGATTTTCAAATCGCCGGACCGGATTGGGCCGCCGGGCTGAAGCGCTATCGGAGCGACATGCAGGTGTTGATCGTCACGGAAGAACTTTCGCCGGCAGCCGCGCTGCAAAGAGCCCGCGAGCTGCTCAGACTGCCAAAGCGGCGGGCGGCGGGGGCGTAGCCTGCGCACCTTGCTCACCGCGCATCGACGCCAACCCCGACCGCTTTCGGTATTATCGCCGGAATGAAATCCCGCGCGACCCTGCTTTTGCTCGCCTTCTGTACCGGGCGACCCCATGCCGCGGGTCGCCCCATTCAGCTTCCCGATTACTACCGGGTCGAAACCGCCGCCGCTCCCGCTATCTCCCCCGACGGCCGGTGGGTGGTCTTCGTCCGCAATACTATCGTGGAGTCCGAGAACCGCCATCATAGTGAGCTATGGATCGCCCCCTCTGATGCTTCCGCGCCCGCCTCCCGCCTGACAACGCCCGCATTCAACGCTTCCGCGCCGGGCTGGAGCCCCGATGGCAGGCTGCTTTCCTTCCGATCTAACCGAAGCCCTTCCGGCGCTGCGACTTCCTCGGAGCCCGCAGGTCGAGGCGGCGGACGCCGCGGCGGCGCCGGGGGCGAGAGCGACATATGGTTTCTTCACATGGAGCGGCCCGGCGGCGAGGCCTTCCAGATTCCGGGAGTCGATGGCGCGCCGGTCTTCAGTCCCGATAATCGCTGGATCGCATACACCCGCGCCACACGGCCCGAGCGCCTGCCGCGCGAGTTGTCCCCGCTCGAACGACGTTTTAAGGGCCGCATCTACGATTGGATGAACGTGCGCAGCGATGGCCGGGGCTACCTTCCCGACCCGCGCGATCCCGCCGCCTCTCCGCCGAGCGAGCTCTACGTTGTCTCCCGAGACGGGGGCACACCCCGCCAACTCACCCATCTCGGCGTGGACGTGTGGGGGCCCGCCTGGCGTCCCGATTCCGCCGCGCTGGCCTTCGTCGCCGATTCGCACCAACGCGATGAGTACAGCTACGAGCGCGCGGATCTCTGGACCGCGGTGCTCGACGGCACCGTGCATCGCCTGACCGACGATGGTTTCGAGCACGATTCCCCCGCCTGGTCGCCCGACGGGCGCTCGCTCGTTTTCCGCCGACGGCAGAGCCTTAGCCAGATCATTCAGGCGAAAGTGAATCACGGCGCCGCGGTGGATCTGTACCGCATCTCCGCTACTGGCGGCGACTTGTCCAACCTGACCGCCGAGTGGGACCTCATCCCCGACCCGCCAATCTGGTCCCCGGACGGCCGATTCGTCTACTTCGCCGCCGCGGTCGGCGGCGACACACAGCTTTTTCGCACCCCGTCCGGCGGGGGAGCCGTCGAGCAGTTGACCCGCGGCGAGCGCGCCCTAAGGGCCGCCGCAAAAACAACTTCACAGATTCGGTGAGATCGTGTAGTTCCACTTCGGCAGAACCTCATGCGGCTTCAGTCGAAGGGATTGAAGCTG
>Ga0335077_10001368_pt1 | contig 28843 bp, 23 predicted proteins | sample Lox_Sample_31_FD_207151 | JGI IMG/M metagenome (GOLD analysis project Ga0335077, IMG submission 207151) | Soil microbial communities from Loxahatchee National Wildlife Refuge, Florida, United States - Lox_Sample_3.1 | ecosystem: Environmental > Terrestrial > Soil > Wetlands | place: USA... | reverse complement strand
AGGGGAGAGGCGTTTTGTGATGCCAGCGGCTTTGGCCGCGGAGCGGCAAGCGTGCCAGACGGTATTGGTACTGATGGGTACGTCGGCACGGTGGTGGTGGACGGTTCCGGGGAACAGATAAGTCTTCGGTTTCATCCAGCGCCAGTACACGCGCAGGGTTTCCAATAGCTTGGGACTGAGGGGAACATCCCGCTCATGACGCCCCTTGCCTTGGATACGGATCATCATGCGCTGGCTGTCAATGTCGGTGACCTGGAGACGACACAGTTCGGAGCGCCGCACGGCGGTGGAGTACAGGATCATGAGCAGGGCGCGGTGAAAGAGATTACTGGCGTGGCTGAGCAGGCCAGTGACTTCCTCTAGGCTAAGCACGGTGGGCAGCCGCCGGGGAGACTTGGGAAAGGGAATGTGCTCCGACAGAAAATGGCGGCGCAGTGTCTTGACATACAGGAAGCACAGCGCGATGCGTACTGGCTGACTGTGGCTGTACTCAGCTTCTTGGTTTGAAATAGGTACGCCTGGTATTGTCGAATCTGTTCTGGTCCGAGTTTGTCAGGCGGCTGGTGAAAATGCTTGGCGAAATCTCTGATGATTCGAACGTAGGTGTTTGCGGTACGATGGGAATAGTTACGACGCTGGAGCTCCTCCAGCATTTTTTGGCGTAGTTGGGTCACAGGGACCTCCTTATTTCTGTGGCCCAACTTACTTCTTCATCAATCCCTCATCAACTGCCGATCCTCGAGCACGCGGAAGCGTCCGCCGCGCCAGCGGCTTCGTCCAAATCCCGATCTCACTCATCAGATCTGCTTACCGATGGCAGAGTGAGATCGTCCGACTCACAGTAGGGCATTCTGAGAGGCCGATCTTTGGGTTCGCCCAGACCGCGGCATCACAGCGACGCAGACGTAATCAATTGCCAAAACGCCCACCGACCCCTACCAGGCGGGCTTGCCATCCGGGAAACGGAAGGTTAGGGTTTCGCCTCCCTTGACCATCTCGCGGGCCAGGATCAGATCCGTGGCGCCCTGCTTGACCTTGGAGCCCTTGATTTCGACTGCTTCATCGGCTTTGAAAGCAATTCCCATCTGGTCGAGGAAGCTCTTGGGACAGAGGAAGATCTGGATCTGGACGGCTTCTTTCCCTTTGTCGGGATCGGTCTTGGTCACCAGGTAGGCGATGGGCTTGGCGCCTGTGGGCGGGACAAGCTTCAGCTCGGCAACCGTGACTTTGATCGTGGTTTCGGTGGCAGTGTCGTACTTGGGAGGCGCCTGAGAAAACGCAGGGGTTGCGGCCACGACAAGAGCGGCGAGCGGCAGAAGATGCTTGTGAACTCTACAGAGGATCATCTTGGACCCTCCATCCGGGAGCGAATGTTAGTCCGGAAGCGAAAGAAAAGCAATGGAATAGTCGGGGTCGGCTATCGGTCTATCTCTAGGTAAGTCCGAGGGAACGGAACGCGCCCCTACACTGGGCTCGGGCGCGGGGCGGACGAAGGCGTCCGCCCCTACATAACCTAAAGTCCCTGCAACCTGGGGATGGGGCGGGTCGTCTAAGGAACGTGTCCTTTCGTTGGCAACCACGTGTGAGAGGGCTCTTGTGCCGACGAAGGAAGTCCGGTACGCTAGTCCCAACATTGGTATGTTTAGTCCCCACCCGAACCTCGCCGATGAAGTGAACCGGGGGATCATCCAGTCGGAGATCGAGGGCGGAGTGTTTCTGAACGAGCTGCCGCCGTCGACGGTGCTGGAGATTCAGACGATGCACCATTGCTACCGGGCGGTAATGTTGGGTGGGAGCGAGGCCATGCTGTCGGGGCATCCGGAGTTTTGTCCGGAGCCGGTGCAGGTGGCGATCTCGGGGTCGACCTGGGGCGGATCGATGCTGAAGCTGCAGTTTGTGGGACGCGGGATGCATCTGGAGTTTCGGCATCCGGAGTATCCGATGCCGATCGTGACGTCGGCCATTCAGGAGATCCGCGACAAGGTAGCCCTGCCGCCGATGGAGTTGGATACGCGGGCCCACGGGGCACATTCTTAACGGCCGGCTTTCGGTGCTAGGCTTCCACTTCCGTCCCTTTTTGCCCCCCTCTTTTTCTCTCTCTAGCGCTCCTGCCGTCACACCGAGTATTCTCTGAGCGGCAAACCTGTACCCTGCTGTCTCTCTGCACCCAGTTTCATTGCTTTTCGGGGCCATAGCCCCACGAGAGCTTTAGGCAGCCTGCGTCTGTTCCTGCCCGAGCGCTCGGCTTCGCCGAAGCGGGACGGACGAAGGCGTCCGTCCCTACACGAGCTGTGACCCGAAACATTGACTTGGTGGGATTGACACTCTAGTATTCCGGCCAGCGGGCTACAGGCTCCACTTATGGCGCTACTCATTAACTCTCGGGAAGTTTCTCACGTTACTATTCTCGATATTCGCGGGCGCATCGTGCTCGGGGATGAGATTCATTCCCTCCGCGATGCGGTGCGTAAGCTGGTGGGTGAGGGTAAAAAAAAGATCATCCTCAATCTGGCAGAGGTGGACTACATCGATAGCTCGGGTGTGGGCGAGCTGGTGGGATGCTTCACCACCGTGCGCAATGCCGGCGGGGAGTTGAAGCTGCTGAACCTGACGCAGAAGGTGCAGGATGTACTGCACGTAACCAAGCTGTATACGGTGTTCGACGTTCGCGATGATGAGTTCCACGCAGTGAAGTCCTTCGATTATTACTTCGCGAAGTAATGGTCGCCGGTGAAGCCCCCTGGCTGTTTGCTCGTTTGGCGGCAATGAGCGGCCTTTGCCTGTTAATCGTTGGTTTCGAATAGTCGCAGCAGTGTCGGCCGGCTACACGCGGGCTTCGCTACTAGAACCGCTCTTGTCACGTTACACAACGGCTGTTTCGCGCTACCATATCGGCAATTGTCCCAGGGCCACCGGAGTCGCTCGTGCGGGAGTGGCTGTGTGAATGGCAGTGGAGATCCTCGAACGCCGCAAGAGAAAACTGCCCGAGAACTAGTCTGGACTTCTAATCGAACATTTCAGGGATGGACCTGCTCGCAATGCGAGTGGAACTCTCCGCTGCCCACGTTGCTCAGCGATGCGGATGCGCGGATGGCGTATGATCGGCTGGCGGCGGGGAAGTTTCGCGAGCACAAGTGCGCCGATCATCTGGCGCGGATTGGGTTGGTTGAGGATGACGAGAGCTTCACGGCGCGCATCCGGAAGCTTGTGTCGCAGGGATTCAAGCCAAAGGATGCGGTCGATTTGTTTTTGCAGGAAGCCGCGCTGGAGTTTCGCAATGAACCGCAGACGCTGGCTCGGGCCAAGGCTGAGGGGGAGGATTTTCTGCGCAGGGTGAAGGCGGGGTTGATATGAGAGGGCTCACCACGGAGGTGATGGCGAGTCCCACAATAGGTTGAAGATGAACTTCAGCGGGTGAGGTCCCGTTGAAACGTGAACCGATTATCCCAGCGAGTTGCATGGGTCCTCCTGCGCGCCAAAAACCGCGCGCCTCAGGATGACAAGGCTTGCCAAGAATTTTACTCGCCGACAGGTCATTCGTAGCGTAAGGCGACCATGGGGTCGACTTTGGTGGCGCGTCTTGCGGGGATGTAGCAAGCCAGCAGTGCCGTCGCGATCAGGAGTGCGATTACGGCGGCGAATGTCAGCGGGTCTGTGGCGGTTACGCCGAATAACAGCGACGAGAGGGTGCGCGTGAGTATTAGCGATCCGATCACGCCGATGAGTACTCCGATCACGATGGTGCGCAGGCCTTGACTCAGGATCATGGTCAGTACGTCTCGGGAGCGGGCGCCCAGGGCGACGCGGACTCCGATCTCGCGAGTGCGGCGGCTTACTGAGTAGGCCATCACACCGAAGATGCCTGCGGTTGCGAGCAAGAGCGCGACCATTCCGAAAAAAGCAATCAGAATCAGGTTGAAGCGGCGCGAGCCTAGCGACGCGGAATAGACCTGCGCGAAGGTGCGGAAGTTCGCGGGCAAATCGGGATTGAGTTCATGCAGGACGTTGCGCGCGGCGGTGGTGACCATTTGTGTGTCAGCGTCGGTGAGCAGGGTGAGCGTGATCGCGGGGCGCGGGCGCTGGAACAGATTCACATAGACGGTCGGATGCGGTGGAGCATCGAGTCCGTATTCGTGGACATCGGCGACGACCCCGACGACGGTCAGAAGGCGCAGGTCGCCATCCATGTTGCCGAATTGGATGGTGTGCCCGATAGGATCTTCGCCGGGCCAGCGGGTGCGCGCAAGCGACTCGCTGATTACGGCGACGTGCGATCCATCGCGCTTATCGCGGTCATCGAAGAGGCGTCCGCGGAGTAGAGGAATGCCGAGAGCCTGAAAATATCCGTCGGTCACCACGCCGAAATCGGCGTTGCCCAACCGATCCTTTTGCTGAAAGAGAATATCGAATTGCCGCGCCAGTTCTTCCAGATTGGTGGTGCTGTTGGGAACCTCCTCCTGCGTCATCAGCAGAAAGCTGCCATCGGGAAGGCCGCCAGCCATGGGAAGGCCGCTGGTCGCGCCGACTTTCTGTACACCGGGAACATGTTTGAGGCGAGCGATGAGACTGGCGAAGAACGCCGCCTGGCTGGTCTTCGACTTCGTGTCCGTCCAATCGATCCAGGGAAGATTCACGTCCATGGTGACGATTTTGTCGACGCGGAAGCCAGGGTCGACTTCGAGAACTTTTTTAAGGCTGCGACCTAGTAGTCCGGCACCGATGACAAGGACGAGAGTGATGGCGACTTGCGCGGCGACAATGGCGCGTCCGAGGCGCTGGCTGCGCTGCGAGCCGGATTGTGCGCGTCCACCTTCGCCAAGAGCTTCACGAACGTCGCCGGCCGTTGCGCGTACGGCGGTGAAGATGCCGAGTCCAACTGCAACGGCAGTGGATAGCAGAAAGGCAAAAATGAGGATCGGGATATTGATCGAAATACTTTTGAGCCGCGGCAGGTCTTGCGGTGCCAGGGCGATGAGTCCGGATACGCCCGTGAAGGCTCCGAGAGTCCCGAGAGCACCCGCGGTTAGCGACAGAAGAAGGGCTTCGGTGAGGAATTGGCGGATGAGGCGGGTGCGGCCGGCGCCGAGGGCGCCGCGCACCGCAAGTTCGCGCTGGCGGGCCGAGGCTTGCGCGAGCAGCAGGTTGGCGACGTTGGCGCAAGCGACAAGAAGGAGGAATCCAACAGCGCCGAGCAGGATCAGCAAGGCAGGACGGGCTTTGCCGGTCATCGAGACCTGCAGGGGAACAACGGCGGCATCTTTGAGTAGGTAATCGCCTTGTTCCGACGAGGTGTCATGAATGCGGCGCGCGATGGTGCTGATCTCGGCATGTGCCTGCTGCGGCGTTACGTCATCACGGAGGCGCGCAACAGCTTCGTAGTTGTGTGAGGTGCGGCTGGGATTTTCGCCATCGAGATCGGCAGGAACGTACAGCTCGGCATCTGGGGGGAACTGAAATCCGTCGGGGAGCACCCCGACGACAGAGTAGAGGGCATTGTCGATCTTGAGATGTAGCTGAGAGAGATCAGACGCTGAGCCGAGATGCTGTTTCCAATATCCGTGACCGACCAGCGCGACTGGGGCGGCGCGCCTGCGGGCGTCGGTGAGAATGAACCCGCGTCCAAGGGCTGGGTTGACGCGGAATACCTTCAGGAACTCGGGCGTGACAGCCGCGACCATGGTGCGCGTAGGCTGGGAGCCTCCGGAAATGGAGGAAATGTCGGCGCTGTACTTGGCTATCGCCTCGAAGCTGCGGTTTTGATCGCGGAAGTCATCGAAGTTGGGGTCGGCCAGACGGGACCACGTGCCATGCGTGTTGATTTCGTGGATGGCCATGATGCGGTCGGGGTCGTTGTAGGGAAGGGGCCGCAGCAGGACTCCGTAGACCACGCTGAAGATGGCAGTGGTGGCGCCGATGGCTAGCGCAAGCGTGAGAACGGAAACGGACGTAAAGCCGGGGCTGCGGCGAAGGATGCGAGAGGCGTGGCGGAGGTCTTGGATGAGCGTTTGCATAGAGGTATCCGCAATCAGGAATGTTGCAACTTGGATGCCAGGTTTTCAAGCGGCAATTGCTCCTGGCTGAGGCACTTCCTCGGGTCCGAGCAGCACCATTTGACCATCCGCGAAATGAGGTGTGCGGAATCGGACAGGTGGAACGTTCGGTTGGCTGTCTCGCGATGTACCTCCGCGGCTAAAGTCGGCAGATGAAGCGAGCCGGTAACGCGGCGCCGAAGCGCCGCTCTATCCACGGTCGTCGGCGATGCTGTGGAGAGGAAACTCAGCGTTTGGAAAGAAGTTGGACGGCTTGTTGGCGGTAGTCAGACATTCGTGGCGAGTCTGGTTCCATGAGGATGCGGACCGTTAGCGCCTGCAGCAGGTAGTTGTGATTCTGGAAGCGCGCCAGCGATTCAGGAGTCGTATGGATCCATACGTCGATATCTTGCTCCTGAAAATGTGCGAGCCACGGGGTGACTGTGGAAGCGTCGAAGTCCTTTCGCCGGATTACAGAGACGACGGCAACCGCGAGGCGATCTTGTTCTCCCTGGGTGAAGACTTCTGTTGCGGTCGCGAGTCGCGCCTGGATGGCTTGAAGAATTGCGTCCGCTTCGTGCTTGGTGAGCTGCGGGTTGTCGGCGAGTGCCGCGAGCAGGTCGGCGGTGTGGGCGGTCGCGTGGATCCAGTGCAGGTTGCGATCGTATCCGCGGAGGTCGCGCTCGTCCTCTAGATATGCGACCGCGTCCGCGACAAGGTTGTGATAACGCTCGTTCCCGAGGAATGGCGATTTGACTTCGCGGCCTGCGATCTCAGAGAGGCAGAGGGCGGAGAAAGATCTTTTCAGAATGGAGTCGGTGCCGGCCTCGCCGATGCCGCTTTTCAGGTTGGTGCGCCATTCGTCGGTGAGTGCGATCAGCGTTGGCGTGGGGAGCACATTGCCACGGTAGATCCAGGTTGCGAGGATGGAGTAGGCGAGATCGTCGCGGAGTTCAGGGTCGGGGGAGGCGAGCATCGTGCTGAGTTCGTGAGCGAGGGCGTCGGCAGATTCGTGCTCGGGAACGGTGGCATGTTGTTTCAGGAGCGTGCGCCAGAAGTCTTTGTCGTGCTGCGCCTGCGCGGCACGCGCATGGACGGACGCGAAGCTGATGAGTATCAGAAGCAGGATTGCAAGCCATCGGAACATTACGGGTTCTCCGAATGAAAGTGGCCGAGGCGCCTCGGCTGTGATCAGGAAGACGAAAAAGGATAGCAAGAGGTCAATACACTCAGCTTGGTCGACTCAAGGCAGGGCGCACCAACCTTCGAATGACATCGTCAAAAAGGGATAGTCTGTTGACCCTATACTTCGGTATAGGGTTGAGAATCTTCCTATGAGAATCCGCGAACTGGCGGGCAAAGCGGGAGTGAACATACAGTCGGTGCGGTTTTATGAGCGGCGGCGGATCTTGCGGGAGCCTCTGCGGTCGGCCTCGGGATATCGGGTGTACTCGAAGAGCGATCTTGAGGACATTTTGTTCGTAAAGCAATGTGAGGAGCTGGGATTTACGTTGAAGGAGATTCAGCCGATGGTAAATCTGCATCGAGCGGCGGCACGGCTCACGGAGGTGGGGGTGCGGCGTCCGGCGGAGTTTCGCGATATCGGGCAACTGGCGCGGGTGAAGCTTAAGCAGGTTGATGAAAAGATGCGAGCGTTGAAGTCGGTGCGGGCGCGGCTGCTGGCGATGATTGACCGGATTGAAACCGTGAGCTCGGTGGGCTGTCCTGGAGCGGCAGCGCCACCGCGTGGAGGGAATCGCTGAGACCAGTGATTTGACGCCAGTAACAATTGTGAACTTTTTAGAAGAGCTGTGGGAGTGCGTCCCCTGCCTTCTCCAGATGGCATTGCGTGAATGCGGACGCATTGGCAGGCTCCTCTGGCCCCACATAAATCGTCTTAGCGCGGCCGCGTACGTGAGCGACAAAACTCGCGGCGGGCTCAACCACGCCTGAAGTTCCTATTGCCATGAAGGTCGTGCACGCGTCCAGTGCGCGGACGATTCTTTCCAACTCGTAAGGCACTTCGCCGAACCAGCAGATGTGAGGACGAATTCCTCCACCGCAGGCGCACCGGGGAAGCTCTGCCGGCGGCTCATACAGATGCGCATCGTCAAAGGGAGGGCGGGGGCAGGAATCGCAGCGGCTCTTGAAGAGTTCGCCGTGCATGTGGATGACATTTTTCGAGCCGGCTTGTTCGTGGAGATTGTCGACATTCTGTGTGCACAGGAAGAGTTGGTCTGGCAATCTTTGCTCCAGCTTTGCCAACGCGAAATGGGCCGGATTGGGCCTGGCGGAGGAAGCGACCCGGCGGCGCATGGAATAGAACTCCCATACCAGCCGGGGATCGCGAGCCCATGCATGAGGAGAGGCAAGTTCCTCGATCCGGTAGTTGCGCCATAGTCCGCCGGCACCTCGGAATGTGGGAATTCCGCTCTCGGCGCTTACGCCTGCCCCGGTGAGAATAAAAACGCGGTCCGATGAAGATATCGAGATCGCGGGTAGTTTCGCCACGCTGCTCGATTCTACGAATCGCGGAATGTTCGTGAAAGGACACATTTTCCGGTTGACCCTCTAGCTTGGTATAGGCCGCAGACTCCGGTGAGCAGGTTGGCAACAAAGGGACACAGCGGTGAATTCCATTTCCACTCGAATTGGTTGGCCACGGTGGGTTTTTCTGCTGATGGCACTTGCTGTCTTGACGCTGGGAATCGCATGGCGCGGGGCGGGGAGGATGATGCGGATGCATGTAGAGGCTGCAAACAGCGGTGAGTTCGCAGGTCTGAAAGCAGAGGACGAAACCAAAATTGTTCTCGAAATTACACACGTTTCGGGCCAAGACCAAGCAGGGGGGCACATTCGCGGCACGCTGCTCGAGAAACGCGACGAAACCCACTACGTGCGCACAGCGAATCCGGCTGAGGTTTCGTGGGGAAATGAAACTGCCCTGGTTATGGGGAAGGCCGAAGACATCCATGCCGGTGCGGTTGTGCACGTCACGGAAACCATGTTCAAAGATCGGAGTGTGCGCGCGAAGCAAATCGTGATCCTGACCGGTTATGTGCAGGTGAAATAGGGCGCGATGCTGGTGTATGCGGTGGGGAACGTTGCGGCGCGGATCGCGGTCATGCTTTGTGTTGTGGTGATCGGGCTTCCCTATCTGCTGCACCGCAGGCGGCTTTGGCGCATTTCTGGGCGGGGTACATCGTGCTGGGGCTGTCCTTCTTGCACGCTGCCACTGTAATGGCGGCTACGCGGCGTGCCAATTCCGCGGGAATTTGGGCTGCTAGCGCAGCACTTATTGCTTCTGGTGTTCGAGATCGGTCTGGGATTGACCTTGCGAGAGAGCGGATGGAAAGAACGCGGTGTTGTGCGGAGGATTCATTTCTGGATAGCCATTCGGTTTGCCTGCTTATTGGCAGGGCACTTGTGGCTGAACGCGTAGCGTCGGTTTCTTTAGGTCATGCATTTCGAAAACTCAACCTTATGTGAGTCCCTACAAAGAACTTTAACCTCCGAGATCGCTGAGAAAGCCTGCCGAGCGCGCCGAGGGCAGCGTCGCCCATGTGAGGTGGCTACTCTTGAACACCGTGTAAGTTATTGAAAGCATTTGGAACGGATCGCTCGCCTGCGAAATTCTGTCTTAGATTTCCTCTGGCTTCCACAGGGAACTCTCAACGTCCACAGTTTCTGCACAACGGCGCGTGTTTTTTGTGTTGCGGGGCGCGACAAAGTGACGGAGAGTGTGGGCAGCGAAACGTGAGAGTTTCTGGCTGGGCCGGATGATTGCGGCAGAGCCAGCGGTAACCGGCGATTCTCGAGAGTGAAGCGCCGGGGGGGAAGCATCCAGAAACGCGCTTGCGCGACTGGTTGCACCGGGCCTGCGGCCTCCTCCCCCTTCTGCTCTTCGGAGCAAGAGAAAGGCTGCTGGCCACCGCAAGGTTGTGAGTTGCCGTCTCACGATGGCGTCTCGACGACTGGGCTTCGCAGATCGGCACTCGCTTGGGCGGGCGCTGTCGGGTTGAAGCCTCATTGCGCCGCCTCCGCGGTGACAAGGCAGGTCAGGGACACACGAACAATGCGGCCCGGGGTGGCTGGCCCTGGGCCGCATTCTAGTCTGTACTTCTGACCACGGATTTGCGCGGAATTCCACGGATAACCCCCGCTATTGATATTCGTCTTTTGTTCGCCTACACTCAAGAAGAACCTATGAGGAGAAGTCCCGTTTCGTGCCCTCGGCGCAAAGTCCCCACTTCCGGCAAACCTGCCATAAGTGGGACACTCCATCTCATCGAATGTTCGCGCCAACTTTTTTTTATTTTGCGACGGTTTTCCAAAGGGTGCGCGTCGCATTCACAAGGGAGTTGGCGGTAGGGTTCGCATGGCGATTCTGAAAATAGGTTAGGGAACTTTCTTGGCCACTTCCGATTACACGATCAGCACGCTTCCGGCGAATGTGGATGCCGAGAAGTCCATCTTAGGCGCGATCCTGCTCGATAACTTTGCGTACAACCAGGCGGCGGAGCATCTGCGCGTCGAAGATTTTTCACTGGATTCGCACCGGCGCATATATGGGCGCATGGTGGATCTGGCGGAATCGTCGCGGCCGATCGACATGATCACGCTGATCGAGGAACTCGAGCGGCACAAAGAACTGCAGGCGATCGGCGATGTGGCATACGTATCGAGCCTCGTCGAGGGCGTGCCGGAGCGGCCTTCGATCGAGCACTACGTCAAGATCGTGCGCGATAAGGCGCTGCTGCGCGGATTGATCTCGGCCGCAAGCGCAGCGATTGCGCGAGCGTCGGAGCAGACAGACGCTGCGGAAGATGTCCTGAGTGACGCCGAGGCGGCGATCTTCCAGCTCTCGGAGAAGCGCATTGGGCGCGGGTTCATGGGGATTCAGGAGATCGTCCGGGAGAGTATCGGATCGGTCGACGCACTCCTGCAGCGCGGGCAGCGCATCACCGGGCTGGAGACTCACTATACGGATCTGGATGAGATGACCAGCGGCCTGCAGCGCTCCGATCTGGTGATCATTGCGGCGCGGCCGTCGATGGGCAAGACCGCATTTGTAATGAATATTGCGGAGAACGCGGCGATTGAAGATCAGCAGGTCGTGGGAGTCTTCTCGCTGGAGATGTCGCGCGAAGCGCTACTAATGCGCTTGTTGTGTTCGCAGGCGCGAGTCGATGCGCACAAGATGCGGACGGGATCGTTGTGGCAGGACGATACGAAAAAAGTCGTGCGGGCCATGGAGCAGCTGGCGCATGCGCCGATCTTCATCGACGACACGCCGGGAATTTCTCTGAGCGAGATGCGTGCCAAAGCGCGGCGGCTGAAGCAATCACAGGGACGGCTGGATTTGATCATCGTGGACTACCTGCAGCTGATGTCTGGTGGCGGCAAGCGGTTTGAGAACCGCACCCAGGAAGTGTCGGCGATTTCACGCGGGTTAAAAGCGCTTGCGAAGGAGTTGAGTGTTCCAGTGATTGCGCTCTCGCAGTTGAGTCGCGCACCGGAGAGCCGGGGCGGGGATCATCGTCCGCAACTCGCGGACTTGCGCGAATCGGGGTCCATTGAGCAAGATGCCGATCTCGTGATGTTCATCTTCCGCGAGGAAGTTTATAAGCAGGATGATCCGGAGTTGCAGGGGCGAGCGGAGATCATCATTGCCAAACAGCGCAATGGTCCGATCGGGCGGGTGAAGATGGCATTCATCAAGCATTGCACCAGATTTGAGTCACTGGCCGAGGTTGGAATAGCCGGCGAGGAGTAGCCGAGTGATCTACAGGAATCACTGTAGGGCGGCCGGGGTAAGTACTGTGGGAACTTTGGTTTGCGAGCGTGGTCTGGAGACTGCTCAGCCTGTGGAAAAGCTTGTGGAAGTGGAAATGACTCGGAAAATTACTTCGGGAAAAGACTGATCGGTCGGTTAGTGGTGGGCAAGAAGTTGCTCTTTAAATCCATGAATAGTAACCAGTTATGTAATTCACCCCGCATTAACATGGCGCAGCTTCGCCTTCGGTGGTTTTTGTTCCAGTTTTGAGATTTGCACATTTTAAGGTCTTAGCACCTTCGTTTTCACCGCGACTTTAGCGGCATTTCCAGATGTGGGACTTGGCCCGCACAAACGAAACGGCCGATGCGAGCGAGCAATTTTCGTGATGCCCGCAGGGGTGTTCTGAACACTATCCGCCCCTGTGGCATGCTCGAGTAATTGCTGTCGTCGATCGAAGGGTTCATCGATCGATTTCCTGGTGTGTGCTGTAGCATTTATATACAGCAGACGACGCTCTTAGGCCGCTCCGCTCGCGTCACTACTGAACTGCGGTTGCTGCCCACCAGCGAACCGCTGAGCTAGAATCGAACCACAGGCGCGCTTTCATGACTACAGCAACCCGCACCAACCCGCTCTCCTATCTCAGTGACCAGCTCAACGAACTCAAGACCAAGGGCACGCACTTCAAACTTCGTGTCCTGGAGGACGAGCAGGCGCCCGTCTGCACGTTCGACGGGAAGAAAGTTATCAATCTCGCCTCGAACAATTACCTTGGTCTGACCACGCATCCCAAGCTCCGCGAAGCTGCCCTGGAAGCGACCCGCAAGTACGGTGTGGGATCGGGAGCGGTCCGCACGATCGCCGGCACGATGAAGATTCACATGGAGCTGGAAGAGAAGATCGCGCGCTTCAAAAACGTTGAAAGTTGCGTGGTCTTCCAATCCGGATTCGCGGCGAATGCAGGCACAGTTTCAGCCGTCCTGGGCAAAGATGATTTCATCATTTCCGACGCGCTGAATCACGCTTCGATCATCGACGGCGCGCGCCTGTCGAAGGCCAAGATCCTGGTCTTCCGCCACAAAGACATCGAGCATGCCGAAGAACAACTCGCCAGTGTGAAGAACGAGCCGGGCAAAAAACTCCTGATCTCCGACGGCGTCTTCTCCATGGATGGCGACATCGGGCCCCTCCCGGCGCTCTGCGACCTTGCGGAAAAGTATGGCGCCATCATGATGGTCGATGACGCGCATGCCTCAGGCGTTCTCGGCCGCAACGGACGCGGCACCATCGATCATTTCAATGTCCACGGTCGCGTGGACATCCAGGTGGGCACTCTCTCGAAGGCGATCGGAGCGCTGGGCGGTTACGTCTGCGGCACCCGTGACCTGATCGACTTCCTCTATCACCGCGCCCGCCCGTTCCTGTTCTCGACGTCGCATCCGCCGTCGGTCGCAGCGACGTGCATTGCAGCGTTCGACGTTCTCGAGCAAGAGCCCGACCGCGTGGAGAGGCTTTGGGAGAACACGCGTTTCTGGAAGAAAGAACTTGGCCTGCTGGGCTTCGACATTGGAGGCAAGACCACGCCCGCCAGCGAGACGCCGATCACACCAATCATCATCGGCGATGGCAAGCTCACCATGGACTTTTCCCGCGAGCTGTTCAAGGAAGGCGTGTTTGGGACAGGGATCACTTACCCGACCGTACCTGAGGGGAAGGCACGCATACGCACCATCATGACCGCGACACACACGAAAGACGAATTGCAGAGAGCGCTGGAGGCGCTCAAGAGCGTTGGCATACGAATGGCTATTCTGAACGGTAGATGAGAGCCGTCCACCCTTGCCGAAGTTGCCCAGGCGTGGACTGCCGGTGGGGTCCAAGTGTCGCATTGCTCAGGGGCGTCAACGGTGCCGGGCGCTTGGTGGAGAAGGAGGTGGGCTGGGGTGGAGTCTGGTTTGTTCTTGCGGGGTTGTTGTTTCGGCAGTAGTCCGCCCTTTTCCAATGAATTGGCGGAAGTCTGGGTCCGACTGCAGATCTTTGAAGTACCTGCTTTCAGCAACAATGCCGACCCATCCCGTGTCTCTAAGAACTAACCGCCGTAACAAGGAAATTGCTTCCGCCCTCCGGCCACCCAGTGCAGCCACCCCGGCGAGGTTGTATAGCACATCGTTGATCTCGCGTTCTTCACGTGCCCATTTTTGGGCCAACAAGAGATCTTGCTGGGCTTCTTCAAGCCGTCCCAGTCGCTTGAGGATGGCTCCACGATAGGCATACAGCCGCGAACGATCATTTTCCGGCAGTTCGGCGGGCGACAGAGCAATGGCTTCGCTGTATGCGCGGAGTGCTTCAACGTCTGTTTCGTGACCCTCTCGCGCGTTGGCGAGATTAACCGCCCGAATGTAGTAGTCCTCCCAGTTTGCGGTGTCGGTAGTATCGCTCTTTAACGATGCACGCCCACCAACTTTCCGCTGGACTGCTCGAAGGCCATCAAGGATGTCTTCGAGCACCTCGCGATCGCTGCGCTGACGCCGCGAACTATGCTGGCCCAGGGGTTTTAATGGAATAACCTGGAGCGCGGTTTCGAGCTGGGCCCACTGACCCTCGAAGATGTTAACCAAGACGTTTTCGGGAAGTCGGTGATCTCCCGTTGCGCGGTTGACCGCGGAAGCAAGGGCAAACAGGCCTTCCCGGTCCGCCTCGACCGCTTGAAACTGGGCAAGTGGAAAAGTCAGGTCGGCCTTACGAACGCCGAGCAGAACAGGCACCAGTCGAGCTGCATCGAGAGCCTTGGCCAAGGCACCCGCCTCGAACAAAAGCCATGGTGCTGACAAGTTCTCAGGCGTCAAACAGATGATGCCGAAATTTGTGCTTTTCAATCGTGCTGAAATCTGCTCGTTCCAACGCTGGCCTGCGTCGATGTCACGCTCGGACACCCACGGATCGGAACGTTGGACGACGGCCTTTAGCCAGTCACGAAGTTGAATGGCGAGGGACTTGCTCCTCTGGCCTGACCACGAAATAAAGATTTCCAGACTATCTGCCACGTTCTCTCCTTCGCGTGATGATTCCGAGTAACCCGATGAAGAGAGCAGTGAACAATTACATCTCTTTCGATCGCCTGTCAACCGTGACGAGGGGCGACTTACTCTGGCACTACTTCGATCGCAGAGACGGTCGCGTACCGTGTCACCGGGACAAACTCGAGCAGCAGCTTCCCCTGCGCGTTCGGCTCCAGCCCTCTGATCTTGCGAACCAGCGGCCGGTTCTCCCCTGCCTCGTCGAGAATATTCAGCTTCGACACGACCGTCTTGCCGTTACAAAAGACGTTAAACACGCGCTCCTGCGAAGATGTAGCCTCTTTGTCTTGGGGAAGGTTGACACTTTCCGGTGCGGCATGGTGTTCGATGAAGTGCAGGGTCACGGTGTAGTGGCCGGGCGGGACTGGGATCGCATAAGAAAAGTGTCCCCATCGCTCCGTCTCGTAGAATTCCGGATCGTCTGTACCCTGCGCCGGTTCCTGGCTACTGCTGATCTGTCCTCCCTTGAAGTAGGCATCCGGACTCCACCAGCGGCTGTCATTTGAGTAATACGGCACATCGCGCGCCACAATCCTTACTGGTCGGATCTGCCCGCGTACGCCAGGCAGAATCTCAATCGCCGACAACATAGCGCTGCCATTTCGCCCCGAGAAGCTCAAATGCAGCTGTCCATCCTTGGACGGTGAGATGTCGTGGAAGACCTTGACCTCTGCGGTTCGCTCTCCTCCCGCATCCGCGAGCACATCGAACTCCTGCAGAAGAGTCTCTCCGTTCGCGCTGACCGTCATAGTACGGCTGCCCTCGCCGCCGCCGCCACTGTTCTCCGGGCCATACAGGGTTTCGGCAAAGTGCAGCCGCAACTCATACACGCCTGGCTTCAGCGGAATGTTGTAGCTGAAATCCCCCTGTCGGCTGTCGCGATAGATAATCGGATCCTGCGTCCGCCAGATGTGCTGTACGGAACTCTGCACGGCGTTCCCGCCGGAGAAGTAGGTATCGGGATCCCATAGCTTCCCCGCGTGATCGACATACTTACGCATCGATCCCGCCAGAATGTGCACCTCGTCTCCTACAGGAAGTCCGACCGTGGGCTCGGCAACGGGCTGCTGGTACATCGGGGCGGGGACCACCTGAGCTTTCTGTTTCTTTCCGACCCAAAATGCCGCCGCCAGAAGTGCGCACATCAGAATAATTGCGGAACCCAGGAGCCAGAACGATCGTGACCTCCCGGCGGTCTTCACATCGGAGACCTGGACGCGAGCTGGTGAGCCCACGACTGGCGTTGCAGTTTGATCTTTTGGCGCCGCCCCTCTCTGAAATAGCGGCACATACTGGCCCACAGGTATGGTGATGTGGATTACGTGCGCGGCTACCTCGTGGGCGTAGAACTCGCTTAGTCGCTTACGCAGACGGTTGGCCTGCACGCGCACAATCGAATCGGTATCCTGATCAAATGAATCCTGCCGGTCGAAAACGTCGACCGCCACGGAATACTCTTTGATCTGGTCAGTTTCTCCCGCGAAGGTCTTTTCGCAAAGATAAGAAAGGAGGTGGCTCAACGCCGGAGAGCGCGCAAAAACAGGCGAGTGCAAGACTGCCTGCAACTCAGCCCGTTCTTCTTCCCAGGATGTCAACGCCGCCGTGGTCGAAGGCACCCGAAACCTCCCAGCACGCTTTCCCCGCGCCTTCTGCTCCTGTTATACGCCTGTTCGAACAATATCGTTCCTGCAAACGGTTAAGTAACCCCTGTAACCCGGATGTTTTTCCCATCCGAGTGTCACTGTTGCATTTTGCCTCTCATCGAGTAACCGCTTGGGATTGCGAAAGTTACGCCCGCAACATTGTGTATCTGGGCCGGCCTAACCTGCGCGTAGCGGCTATAGCGTTGTAGAGCTCCGCCATTCGCGGCATAACAAGGTCAGTCGCGGCGAGCAAGACGCCCGAACCTGGGCACCCGCGAGAAAGAGGCCAATATGCGGAACACCACACTTAAATTGATGCTGCTGGCGGTACTGCTGACCTTAACAAGATACAGCGCCGCCGCTTCCTGGCCCGAGCAGGGCGGGGTAAAGATGGACGCGATGAGCGTCGCCGATCTGGAGAAAGCTGGCGACCAGGCGCGCGCCGCCAAGGATTACACCTTGGCGATCGATTATTTCCAGGCGGCATTGCGGAAAGACCGCAAGAATGCCGTCCTTTACAACAAGCTCGGACTGGCCGAGCTGCGCAAGGACGACATCGCTTCTGCCCGGCAGGATTTCTTGAAGGCCGTAAAGCTGGACTCCAAGTATGCCGAGGCAGTGAACAACGTCGGCGCGGTCGAATACATGCGCAAGAACTACAACTCCGCCGCCAAATACTTCAAGAAGGCGGTCGCCCTGGATGAGACGCACGCGACCTATCACGTGAACCTGGGAGCCGCCTGGTTCAGCCAGAAGAAGATGGATCGCGCGATCGCAGAATACATGCGTGCCATGGAGCTCGATCCGGATGCGCTGCGCCGCGAATCCCGCACGGGCATCGCCGCGCAGATCGCCAGCCCGGAGGAGAGAGCTCAGTACTCTTATCTCCTGGCCAAAGCTTATGCCAAGCGTGGTGACGTGGACGGCTGCCTCCAGTGCCTGAAGCGAGCCAAAGAAGAGGGTTTTCGCAATCTGGCTAACGTCTACCGGGATGAAGAATTTAGCCGCTTGCGCGACAACCCGAAACTGCAGGAGGTGGTACCTCCGCCGATCGTGAAGTAGAACCAGACTTCACGGGCTTCTCCCCTGCCTGGGACAGGGGAGAAGCCCCGGCGGAGGGCGGTGCCCTCCTCAGGGAAACCGACCCATTAGGGTCGGTTTCACTTCATCTCGAACAGCGGCCGTTTCCATTCCTCTTCCGATGCTGTTTCCGGATGCTCAGCCTTCCATCGCATCGCGGCCGTGATGCGAGTTCGCCCGCTGGGATGATCATAGAAAATGAACTCTTCCACCGGCCCGGGATCGAGCTTCCGATACTCTCCCAGCAGCATATCCACATTCGCCTCGGCGTCGGGTTGACGGGCGGCGTTGAGCCCGTACATGTCGGCCTCATATTCCATTGTGCGCGTGACCGTGTTGGTTATAGGCGTCGCAAGGAAAAAGAACAGAGAAAAAACGATCACCGCCAGCGGCAGCACCGCAATGTCTCCGATCTCCCGAACATTCCAAGCTGCTCCCCAGCGCGTCAAAGCGAAATTGATTCCCCAGTTCACGAACGCGAAGGCGATCACCATTAACACCCCGAAGATCACCAGGCCCTTGTAGGAGTGATTGAGGACGTAGTGCCCCATCTCGTGGCCCATGGTCGTGGCAATTTCGGGCAGCGTGCACCGATTCAGAAGATTGTCATTCAATGAGATCCGCATGGTATGGGCGAATCCGCTCACATTCGCACTCACCCGCTTGGATTGACGGGATGCATCGAATTCGTAGACATCCTTGGCCGGAATGCCGTTCGCACGCGCCATCTGGAGAATGGGATCACGTACTTTCGCGTCCTCGAGCAGTCGATACTTGTTGAACAGCGGGGCAATGTAGACAGGAGCAATCAGCGCAACGAAAGCGGCAAACACGATCATCAGCACTGCGCCCCAGACCCACCAATTCCTTCCCAGCCGCCTGACCAGGCCGAATAACGGCACGATGAGAATTGCGCCCAGAACTATGCTCACCAAAAATGCGACGAGCTGGTCGCGCATCCATTGGCCAAAGTCCTGATTCAGAAGCCCATATTTGTGCTCGCGGAAGTAGCCTTCATACAAATTGAGCGGAAACGTCAGCACGGAAACAATCAAGATGAACTGCACCCAGTACAGCGCCGTCTGGATAGGCCGGAAGCGCGTGATCTTTTGGGCAAGATCGCGCATTTTCGCCGACCAGCGGAATTGCAGAAGCAGCCACATGACGAAGGCTGAGACCAGAAAATCCCACAGGATCAGCCAATACCCGCCCTCGAAATAAGCGTTCGAGCGCGCACGCTCACTGGGCGGCATCTTTGCCAGATATGCGTCCACTGCGGCCCTGATGTCGAACGATGGCGATGCTAGCGGCGACGTTGTGGCTTGGCCCGCTGCTCCACTCGTCTGGCCCGCGGTGAAGGCGCTGAACGACAGCATAAAGAATAGTAGCCAAGCAACAATCCGGTTCATGAAGACCTCCGAAATTGCAGAAGCGCTCTCTCAGGAATGAGGCGCGTCAGTCCATGCCGTAAACGATCTTTCCTCCCACGATCGTAGCCATCACTTTCCCCGTAAGCTGCCATCCATCAAATGGCGTATTGCGAGAGATCGAGCGTGAGTTTGAAGCTTCGAATGTCCAGCGCTTTTTCGGATCGAGGATGGTTACGTCGGCAAGGCTGCCGCGGGCGAGCGAGCCGCGTCCGTTCAGGTCGAAGACTCGGGCCGGACCCGACGTGAAAAGTTCTACGATTCGTGGGAGCGGGATCCGGCGCTCGCCATGCAGTTTGGTAATTGCCAGTGCCAGAGCCGTTTCCAGGCCGGTAATACCGAATGCGGCGCGCTCAAATTCCACCACTTTTTCGTGCGGGGCATGCGGAGCATGATCGGTGGCAATCGCGTCCACGGTTCCATCCGCCAGAGCGGCGAGAATGGCCTCTCGATCCGCCACAGAGCGCAGCGGTGGGTTCATCTTGCAGTTCGTGTCGTACTGACCGACGTTCTCGTCAATCAAGACAAAATGGTGCGGAGTGACTTCGCATGTCACGCGGGCCTTGGCCCGCTTTCCGCGGCGCACTGCCTTCAGCGCGTCTGCCGTCGAAAGATGCGCGACATGGAGCCGCGATTCCCGAACCTGCTGCGCCAGGGTGACATCGCGATCCACAATCGTCGCTTCGGCCGAAGCCGGCATGGCGCGCAGCCCCAACCGAAAGCTCGTCGCCCCCGCATGCATTGAGCAGTTCTCGGTCACGCGAGTATCTTCCGCGTGCTGCACTACCGGGAAGTTCAGTTCTGCGCCCAGCCGCAGGGCCATCCGCATGATGTCGTCATCGAGGATGGGCTTTCCGTCATCCGTGACGGCAACCGCCCCCGCCCGCTGCAGTGCTGCGAAATCCGTCAGTGTTCCGCCTTTGCTCCCGCGTGTCGCAGCGGCGATTGGAAACACGGTCACCACTGCTCCGCGGTCTGCCTGCCGCAGCCAACTCACCCAGTCGAGTGTGTCGACCACTGGATGGGTATTAGGCATCGTGCAAACGCAAGTGAAGCCACCCGCCGCCGCCGCTGCCGTACCGGTGGCGATTGTCTCCTTGTAGCCCTGCCCAGGTTCGCGCAGGTGCACATGCAGGTCGATAAACCCGGGGGCGACGACCAGTCCCTTCGCGTCAAGCTTCTCGTCCGCCCCTCCACGAATCTTGCTGGGCGGCGCCACCTCTGCCACGCGCCCGTCGCGCAAGAGCACATCCATCGGCGCATTAATTTTGGCCGCCGGATCAATCACAAGCCCGCCCTTGATTAAGAGGCTTCTGTGTTCAGGTCGTGTCATCGCACTCTACTTTGTCATCCTGAGGCGCGCGCATTTTGCCCGCCGGAGGACCTATGCAGCTGCCTCTTGCGCAAAAACGGCAGGAGAATCACCGCCTGCGCCGTATCCGTGTTGATACGTAAATCCGTGGCTCATCGCGCCTTCCCTAGTGCCCGCGCCAGGATGGCCATCCGTGTGGGAACCCCGTTATGGACTTCATCGACGATGACTGACTGCGGCCCATCAGCCACTTCCGCCGTCAATTCCAGCCCTCGGATGATCGGCCCGGGATGCATCACGATCGCATCTCGTTTTGCCAACTTCAAACGTGCCGCCGTCATCTGGAAGCGCGCAATATAGTCCTGCAACCGAATCTTCTGTCCTGCCAATCGTTCCTTTTGTACGCGCAGCAGCATGACCACGTCCGTTCCCCGCAGTGCGTCTTCGATGTACCGCGTGACCCGCAGGCCGGGTGCGAGCGTGGCCGCGACCTCAGGCACAAACTCCGGCGGTCCGCAGAGAGTGATCTTCACTCCGAACCGTGTCAGCAGATGGCACGCACTGCGCGCTACGCGGCTGTGAAAGATGTCTCCGATAATCGTTGCCTGCAAGCCTCGGAACGATTTCTTGTGCTTGAGAATCGTCACCGCATCGAGCAAAGCCTGCGACGGATGCTCGTGCATTCCATCCCCGGCGTTGACGATCGGGATATCCACGTGCGTGGCCATCAGATGTGGCGCGCCGGCTGACGGATGCCGCATCACAATGCAGTCCGCCCCCACGGCACGGAGCGTGTATCCGGTGTCGATCACCGACTCGCCCTTCTCGATGCTCGATCCCGAGGACTGCACAAGCGTAGTGGTCGCGCCCAGGGCCTTGGCTGCGAATTCAAAGGAAGTGCGCGTCCGCGTCGATGCTTCGTAAAACAGAAGCACTACTCGCTTGCCTCGAAGCAATGGACGCGGCTTCTGCGGATTCATCCGCCGGGCCAACTTCAGCAGGCCCTCGATTTCTTTTGTATCGAGGTGTTCGATCCCTAGCAGTGATCCGCGCGCGGGCGTATTCATCGAGACGGGTTCAGCGACAAAAATGCAAACGCTGCATCATACGCGCCGACCGCGAACGCCGCAAGACCTGCCATCACTCATGTGTTAGCTCCATAATTCTGTCACCCCCTAATAGCAACGTGAAAATGTCACCCCATGAGAGGAAGGACGTTCGCGTTGAGTCAAAAGGAACTGCAGCGAGTGAGTGTGATTTCTGCTTGCGTTAAAGGAGACATGGCGTGTGCCAGAGCCGCCGCACTGCTCTTGCTCAGCATCCGTCAAGTCCGTCGTCTAAAGAAACGTTTGCGGGAGCAGGGGGAGGCGGCTCTGGCTCACGCCAACCGCGGGCGCCCCAGCCCCCGTCGCTTGCCGGATCGGGTGCGCCGCTCCATCCTGCGTCTGGCCCGCACCACCTACGCCGGATTCAACGATCACCATCTCTGCGAAAAACTCTGCGAGATCGAGGGCTTCTCGCTCAGTCGTGAAACTTTGCGTCGCATGTTGCGCCAAGCCGGCCGGGGCTCGCCCCGCAAACGCCGCGCTCCGGCTCACCGCCAGCGCCGTTTGCGTTCCGCCCGCGAAGGCGAACTGGTGCAGCTCGACGGCTCCCCCCACGACTGGCTCGAAGGCCGTGGCCCTTGGCTTACTGCTCTCGGCCTGCAGGACGACGCCACCGGAAAAATCCTCGCCGCCCAGTTCTTCCCCACCGAATCGGCTTTCGGCTATCTCTGGCTCCTGCGGAGCCTGTTGCGCCGCTGCGGCGTCCCGCTGGCCTTCTACGGCGATCGCAGTTCCATCTTCCTGCGCAACGACGACTCCTGGTCGGTCGCCGAACAACTCGCCGGCAAGCGCGATCCCACTCAGTTCGGACGCGCTCTCGATCAACTCGGCATTACCTACATCGCCGCGCGCAGCCCACAGGCCAAAGGTCGCGTCGAGCGCCTCTGGGGCGTGCTGCAAGACCGCCTCTGTAGCGAACTCCGTCTGGCTCAGGCAACCGACCTGGACTCGGCCAATGCTGTGCTCGCCCGCTTTGTCAGCGACTACAATCGCCGCTTCGCCCGTCGTTCGCGGGACACCGCTGCAGCCTGGCGCCCCGCTCCACCGGACTTGGACCGCATCTGCTGCTTTGTTCATCCTCGCGTGGTCAGTAATGACAACGTCGTGCAGTGGGACGGCCGTCGTCTCCAGATCCCACCCCAGGGCCGCCGCTTCAGCTTCGCCGGCGCCAAGGTGAACCTTTATCACGCTCTCGACGGCCGCATCGCGCTTTACTACGGCGAAACCAAACTACAACACACCCTGGCTCCGCCAGGGTGACATTTTCATGTTGCCATTAGGGTGACAAAATCACGTTGCTACAACAAGACCTGCCATCACTCAAAATGTCGCTCCGTGCCCCTCTCCTCGCTGTCTTTACGGGAAGTGGGATTTGGGACTGCCGGGCTCAAGATGCTCTTCGTCGCGTTTACGTTTACAATCCTTGCGGCAACCGGCCATCAAGAAAGTTTTGCCTTTGCACAATCCCATCTCCGTCGCCGTGGTGGGCGTGGGCGTCTTCGGACGAAATCATGCCCGCATCTATAAGGAACTGGAATTACAAGGAGAGCCTGTCCGGCTGCTGGGCGTCGTTGATCCCGACACCGGCCGCGCCGACGCCGTTGCGCGTGAGTTCCAATGCAAGGCATTTGGTTCGGTATCACAGTTGGTCACCACTCATAGTGAGGTTCAGGCAGCCTCCGTCGCGGTCCCCACAGTCCATCATCTCGAAGTCTCTCGTGAATTGATGAAAGCCGGTGTCGACGTACTCATCGAGAAGCCGGTCGCGACCACGCTGGACCAGGCTGACGAACTGGCGAAACTTGCAACGGACAACAAAAGAATCGCGCAGGTCGGCCACCTGGAGCGCTTCAATCCTGCGGTGCAGGCGACGCTTCCCATTCTCACCCAGCCAATGTTTTTTGAAGGGCACCGCCTGAGCGTCTTCACGCCGCGGTCTCTCGATGTCGACGTCGTCCTCGACCTTATGATTCACGACCTCGACATCGTTCTGGCATTTGCGCACTCACCGGTGCGCGAGGTCCGTGCCGTCGGGCTCCCGGTGCTTTCCGGCAAAGTCGACATCGCCAACGTGCGCATCGAGTTCGAATCCGGCTGCATCGCCAACTTCACCGCGAGCCGGGTTTCCACCGAGCGCGTCCGCAAGCTGCGCTTCTTCCAGCCGCGTCAGTACATTTCTCTGGATTACGGCCGCCAGGAAGTCCTGGTGTTCACGGTTGGGTCTGGCGACGCTTCGGTCGGAACACCTTCGGTGAATCCGCAAATCGGCGTCAACAAGCTCGCGGTCGCCGCGGAAGAGCCCCTGCACGCCCAGCTGAAGTCGTTCCTGCGGGCCGTGCGGCAGCGATCAACTCCCACGGTATCGCTCGAAGATGGCCGCCGCGCGCTCGCACTCGCGTTGGACATTCTTGCTGCGATCCACAAACATAGCAAGAAGGTAGATCTGCCGGGAATCAACAAACACAGACACTGACATTCTTTACAGACCGATTCTGACGGATAAGACCTTAGAATTGGGCTTGCTTTGTCCCTGGCAGTCTGTGAATTCCGTGGCTTATTTACATATGTTTACACGCCAAAGTCGGGGCTCAAATGTCAGCAGCGAAATCGCACGAAAGATGCGAAAATGAAGATAACTTGGTTGTACAGCAGCGTGCCGTTGGCCGTCCTTCCAGGAGGAGTCCGGATGCAACGCCGCGAGTCTATTTAGTGTCCAATAACTGGCGGATACAGCTAAGTCCCATTAGCTAAACGAGCGCATGCCAATCACGCAGATTCCATTCCAGGATCCAGTTGCCCCGCCGGAAAAAAACCAGCCTGAGCAGCTGGAGTTGTATGCGCAACGGGACTGGGAAGCGGCGTATCGGGACCTGGATGCGCGTGTACCGCACCTGCTGATCCAACTGCAGGATGATTTGCAGCGTTCGCGGCGGCGCGAGGCAGCGTGGATTTCGCTTCTCGTTCACATTCTTCTGATCATCTTCATCCTGAATTTCCCAACTATCCGAAAGTACTTGCCGTTCCAAACGGTCGTTGTTCTGCCGCAGAACTTCGCCAAGGACCGGGGCATCACGTTTCTGACGCTGCCGCCCGACGAACAGAAGTTGACGCGCAAGCCAAACACCAATATCACGTCCGACAAGGATCGAATCGCGACGTCGAAGCGTCCGGAGTTGGATCCAAAGGAACTGCGGAGGCTTTTGCCGTCGCCCCCGCCGGGGGCTCCCGGCCTGCAGGGACCGAATGCGGAACAGCCGTCCCCTCCGCCGCAGGCAATGATGCAGAATTCGCCGCAGGGTGCCCCGTCGGCGCCGCGCCCACAGTTTGAGAACAATCAGACGGCGCAACTGCAGGCACCTGCCCAACCGAAAAATTCGTTCAGCAAATACACGCAGGGCACTTACGCGGGATCAGCCACTCAGCAAGCCGCGCAAGCGGCGGCAGCACGGCGTGGCATGGGTGGAGGCGGCCAGGAAGGGGATTTCGGGCTCGGTACTGGCGCACGCGGTCGGCAGGTCGGTGCGTTTGACATTCTGAGCGACACGCAGGGAGTCGACTTCGGACCCTACTTGCAGCGTATTCTGCAAGAAGTGCGAGAAAACTGGTATCACCTTATACCTGAATCTGCCGAGATGAAGAAAGGCAAGCTGGCAATTGAATTTGCGATCACGAAAGACGGGCAGGTAGCCGATTTACGACTTGTTGCCTCATCCGGCGATGCCGCGCTTGATCGGCCAGCATGGGGAAGCATCACAGGTTCCAATCCCTTCCCGCCCCTTCCTAGCGAGTTCACCGGCCCATATCTGGCGCTCCGTTTCCGGTTCTACTACAACCCCGACAAAGCCGATCTGGAATAAGTAATGGGGGTGAAACGGCCTCGAACCGATGGGCCGATGTCGGCACACCTGCGAATCTTAGTCCTCATCTGGAAACTCAAATAAGCATGGACAAAATGCCGGTACTGTTTGTCGGCCACGGTTCGCCGATGAACGCCATCGAACACAACAGCTTTTACGGAGTCGTTGCGCAAGATCGGTGCGCAACTGCCGCGGCCCAAGGCGGTGTGTGTGGTGTCGGCGCACTGGGTGACATCAGGTACCCAGGTGCTGAGGGTGTGAGCATCCGCGGACGATTCACGACTTCTACGGATTTCCGCGTCCCTTGTACGAAGTGCAATATCCTGCGCCGGGAGCGCCGCAAGAAGCGGAGAGGGTCGCAGCCAGCCCGGAGATCGCGAAGGACGAAACCTGGGGACTTGATCACGGTGCCTGGAGCGTCTTGCGCCACATGTATCCGGAAGCGGACGTGCCCGCGTTTCAATTGAGCCTGGATAAACGCCGCGCATTCAAGGAGCATCTGGAACTTGGCCAAGAGATCCGTGATCTGCGCGAACGCGGAGTGCTGATCTTAGGCAGTGGCAATATCGTGCACAACCTGGGGCGCGTCGATTGGAGCGATCCGCTCGGCGCCTACGATTGGGCGGTAGAGTTCGACGCTAAGGTAAAGGCGGCGGTTGAAGCTCACCATACGCTTGCGCTGGCAGAACCACAGAAGTGGGGAGAAGCTTTACTTTCAACCGCGCATCCGACTGTGGAGCATTATCTGCCGCTGCTGTACTGCATGGGCAGCACTGACGAGAAGGATGCGGTGTCGTATCCCTATGAAGGATTCGATTTCGGCAGCATCTCGATGCGGGCGGTATTATTCCAGCCTGTCGACGGTTGAGCCCTTCGTTATAATCTGCGGCGCATGACAGAAGCCCAGCTTGAGGAGTTCGCCCAACGCTACACCGCAGCAACCATGGTGTAGCGTCGGTTGGCAGCGCTGCGATCACGGAAGCAGCCAGGGGATTCATGACTGCTTTCCCCGATCTGCAAGTCATTTTCAATCGACTCGAATTTCACGGCGAGCGAGTGCTGTACCACTGGACGCTGCTGGGGACGAATACAGGTCCGGGTGGGACTGGCAATCATGTGCAGATCAGCGGCTATGAAGACTGGCGGTTCGGCGCTGACGGACTCGTTGCCGAGTCGAAAGGCCACTTCGACAGTGACGAGTATCAGCGTCAACTCCAGGCCTGGCGGTAGCTCGGCCGGCGCAAGCCACCGCCACCAATGGCCCGCATTGCGCTTCGCGCAACCCCGGACGAGGCGTCCGGGGCTACATGGTCCTACCATACCCTGCACTGGTTCGCATTCACCATAGGCCGCCCGGCCTTGCAGTGAAATGCCTCCTGAAATTGAGGCATGTTGGAGACTACCCCATTCGTCCGATATTTCTCCGGCGAATGCGGATCCACGTTGGCGCGCAAGCGCTTGCTTTCGTCCCGCACCTGTCCGCACCAGCTCTGCCCATATCCCACGAAGAATCGCTGCTCAGGCGTAAGCCCATCGATCGGGTCCAGCTTCTGTCCCCTGGTGTCGTCCTTCCAGGCCATGTAGGCGAGCAGCACTCCGCCTAGATCGGCCACATCCTCGCCGAGCGTCAATTTCCCATTGATGTGGATGTCGTCGATGACCACGTACTTCGAATACTGATCTGAGATGCAGCTGGCGCGTTTCTCGAACTCCTTCGCATCCTCCGGAGTCCACCAGTCCCGCAGATTCCCCTGCGCATCGAATTGGCGGCCTTCGTCGTCGAAGCCATGCGTAAGTTCGTGGCCAACGGTGCCGCCGGTATCACCATAGTTGGGAGCGGCATCCGATTCGGGATCAAACGCGGGAGGCTGCAGCACGCCCGCTGGAAAGTTGATGTCATTCATCTGCGGGTTGTAATAAGCATTTACGGTGGGTGGCGTCATATCCCACTCGCCCTTATCGACTGGCTTGCCAATCTTTGCGAGCTGACGGTTAAACTCAAACTGCCGCGCCCGCTCCAGGTTGCCCAGATTGTCTTCACGCACGATTTCGAGTTTTGAGTAGTCTCGCCACTTATCGGGATACCCGATCTTATTGGCCATCGCCTTCAGTTTGGTTAGGGCCTGCTGCTTCGTAGCCGGCGACATCCAAGTCAAGTTGTTGATGTCCTGCTCCATGGCAGCGCGAATCTCGTTGACGACCTTCAGCGCCTGTTGCTTGGCTTGCGGAGGAAAGTATTTCTCGACGTAGGCTTGTCCCAACGCCTCTCCAAGGTAGTCATCGACATCTTCGGTGCAGCGCTTCCACCGCGGCTTCAGCTGCTGCTGGCCCTGCAAAGTCTTGCCATAGAAGGCAAAGTTCTCGTTCAGAAAGGGCGAGGAAAGATGCGCGGCACTGCTATGCACCAGATGCCAACGCAAATAAGTCTTCCAGTCGTCGAGGCTGGCCTTCCCAATTTCTTCATTCAGTGCCTTGAAGAAATTCGGCACCGCCACATTCAGCGACTTCAGCGAAGGCAACCCGACTTTCGTGAAATAGATCTGCCATTGGAACTCGGGCGAGATCTTCTCCAGCTCTCCGCTGGTCAGCTTGTGATCCAGGTTCTTAGGGTCTCGTCGTTCTACCCGGGTGAGGGACCCTTTCGCCAGGTCCGTCTCAATTCGCATTACCGTCCGGGCCTCAGCCGCCGCCACATCGGGTTTGTCGCCAAGGAGTTCGAACATCTTCTGCACGTGAGCAAGGTAGGCTTTCCGCAACTCCTCTGACTTGGCGTCAGTCTTCAGGTAATAGTCACGATCCGGAAGACCCAGGCCACCCTGATCGGCGTTGGCGACAACCTGGCTGGCATCGCGAAAATCCTGAATCGATTCGAAGCGGAAGAGCACATTGTTGGTAGACATGGCGGACGCCGCGTCAGCCAGTTCTGCCTTCGATCCGATCTTCGCAATGCGATCCAGCTCCGGCTTGAGGGGTTCAACGCCTCGATCCTCGATGGCCTTCTCATCCATGCAGGAGGCGTAGTAGTCGCCAATCTTCTGATTCACCGCATTGCGCCTCGCGTCCGTCGCAGATGCCGCTTCGAGGATCCCGCGCAGCTTTTCTTTGTTCTCATCTTCCATTTTTGAGTACAAATCCCACGACGACTGGTCTGGAGGAATGGGATTGTTTTTAATCCATCCGCCGCAGGCGTACTTGAAGAAATCCACGCAAGGATCAATTGTCCGATCCATCGCCGTGACATCTAGCGCGGGTGTGTGCGTGGCAACAGCCTGCTGTGCGTTACCGGTCGGAGAAAAGCAGATGAAGAGGAGTGCAACCACACCAAACCGCAGATCTTTCATCGAAGGCTCCATGGCAAGAATGAATCTGAAACAGCGGGACGCAAGAGTATAGAACTTTGGGCCCGGAGATTGTGTCAAATCGTCCGCCGACACTCACGAGTTACCCTGAGCAGAGCAAGCAATAGATATGCCCGACGCCTCACCCGATTGATCATTATCCCTTGCGCAAGTGAATCGACCCATCTCCCGTGC
>Ga0335077_10001367_pt1 | contig 28897 bp, 25 predicted proteins | sample Lox_Sample_31_FD_207151 | JGI IMG/M metagenome (GOLD analysis project Ga0335077, IMG submission 207151) | Soil microbial communities from Loxahatchee National Wildlife Refuge, Florida, United States - Lox_Sample_3.1 | ecosystem: Environmental > Terrestrial > Soil > Wetlands | place: USA... | reverse complement strand
AGAGTCGCCGGGCGACAGGTACAGTCGCTCGCGGCGCAGGAACCACGGGCCCGACCGCCACGCGCTCCTTCCGCGCGGGTCGAGTGCAGGCGCGGCCGCGAGCGGCAGCGCGTAGCCGACGACCGACGCGAGACCCTGCTCGAGCACGCGCGCCAGCCGCGCACGCTCCTCAGGGTCTTCGAGCTTCGAGTCGTGCGGGTCGACGTTCGCCGGCAGCCGGCGCTCGCGCCACAAGTAGTAGAAGGCGTCTTCGAACGCGGGCAGGGCGAAGCCCGGGTCGACCCCGAGCCGCTTCGCCAGCGCGTGCGCGAACTCGAGCGCGTGCGGCGCGGCGTGGCCGTGCGCACCGCGCGCGTCGGCGAACAGCTTCTCGTCGCGCCACAGCGGCTCGCCGTCGCGCCGCCAGTAGCAGCCGTACGCCCAGCGGGGCAGCGACTCGCCCGGGTACCACTTGCCCTGGCCGAAGTGCAGGAAGCCCGCCGGCGCGTGGCGCGCCCGCTGGCGGCGCAGCACCTCTTCGGCGTACTCGGCCTTGCGGCCGCCGAGCGCCGCGGTGTTCCACTCGGGCGCGTCGGGCTCGTCGACGGCGACGAACGTCGGCTCGCCGCCGTGCGTGAGGCGCACGTCGCCGGCGCGCAGACGCGCGTCGACGGCCTCGCCGAGCGCGTCGATCGCGGCCCATTGCTCTTCGCTGTAGGGCCGAGTGACTCGCGGGTCCTCGTGCACGCGTTCGACCTGGAGCGAGAACGAGAAGTCGACCTCGCACTCCTCGACCGCGCCCGTGATCGGCGCGGCGGAAGACGGCTCGGGCGTGCACGCGAGGGGAACGTGGCCCTCGCCCGCGAGCAGCCCCGACGTGGGGTCGAGCCCGAGCCAGCCCGCGCCCGGCAGGTACGCCTCCGCCCACGCATGCAGGTCGGCGAAGTCGTGCGCCGGACCCGCGGGCCCGTCGAGCGGCTTCTCGTCGGGCGCGAGCTGCACGAGATACCCGCTCGCGAAGCGCGCCGCGAAGCCCAGGTGGCGCAGCGCCTGCACGAGCAGCCATGCCGAGTCGCGGCACGAGCCCGAGCGCTTCTCGAGCGTCTCCTCGGGCGTCTGCACGCCGGGATCCATGCGGATGAGATAGGCGACCGACGCCTGCGTCCGCTGGTTCAGCGCGACGAGGAAGTCGATGCTGCGAACGGTCTCGCGTGGCACGGCCGCGAGGAACGCGTGCAACCGGGGTCCGACGGCGCCGACCTCGCGGTACGGCGACAGATCGCGCGCCAGCGCGGGCTCGTACTCGAACGGCCAGCGCTCGGCGTAGCCCTCGACGAAGAAGTCGAACGGGTTGTGCACCTCGACGTCGAGCAGCAGGTCGACGTCGACCCACAGCCGTGTCGTGCGCTCGGGGAACACCGCGCGCGCCAGGAAGTTCCCGAACGGGTCCTGCTGCCAGTTCAGGAAGTGGCGCTCGGGCTGGAGCGCGAGCGCGTACGAGCGCACGCGCGTGCGGGCGTGCGGCGCCGGCCGCAGGCGCACGACCTGCGGCGACAGCGCGACCGCGCGGTCGTACTCGTAGCGGGTGCGGTGGTGAAGAGCGACCCGGATCGCCACGCGCGCACACTCCTCCCAGCCGCACGCGATGCAGGATCCGCGCCCGCCGCGCGCGCCCCGCAGCGCCGCCCGCGCCCCGCGGCAGGCCCGCGGCGTGGTCTTCGGGCGCCCGGCTTCTGGGCTACGATCCGCTCGTGGCGACGGAGAAGACGGTCCGGTCTCTGGCGCTGGCCCTGCCCGAGACCTCGGAGAAGCCCTGCTACGGCACGCCGGCGTTCTACGTGAAGGGGAAGCTCTTCGCGCGACTGCTGCCGGACGGCAAGAGCCTGGCCGTGCGGGTCGATCCGGGCGAACGCGAGGGCCTTTTGGTCGCCGCGCCGGGGGTGTTCTTCCTGACGCCCCACTACGAGGCCTGGCCCATGGTGCTGGTGCGCCTGCCGCGCATCGCGCGCGCCGATCTGGAAGAGCGGCTGGTCGAGGCGTGGCGCTTCATCGCACCGCCGCGCCTGCTCGCCCGAAACGACCGGAGTCAGTGACTCGCGAGCATCGCTCGCTCCGAAACCCTCCACTCTGGGAAACGGGCGGCGTCTTTTGTGGAGCCGGCTCCGCAGGCAACTCCGCGGCAGAACCATCGCCCAAGCGGGCGGGCATGGTACGATCAGAGCCTCGCAATTCGAGCGCCATCGCCCCTCGATCGCAGCGGTTTGCCGCGCTCGCGCCAGCGGCCCATGGCGGCCTCCCCGAACCCAGCGTTCCTGGCGGGTGGCGCAGAGCTTGCAGAATCGCATTTCCGCAGGAGTGTCCGATGGTTCCGATCAGCTTCGACGCGAAGGTCAGTGACGACGAGCGGCGCCAGCGGCTCTACGCTGGCGAGATCTTCATCTATTCGCCGACGGCAGCCGGGAATGCGCTCTGCGACTTCGCCCGCGAGATGACCGCAGCTGCGTTTCGCCCGCTCGACCCGCGCACCGCCCAGCACTCGCTGCCGGTCGAGCGCTTCGCGGCGATCCTGGCGGAGCTCAAGCCCGCGTTCATTCACCATCCCGAGTCGAAACGCCTCATCCGCGAGCTCCTGGCCGCGGTGGGCTGCGATCCCAATGTGACCTACTTCGACGTCCCGCGCCTGCGCACGTCGACTTCGCACGCCTTCCTGACGACCGGTATCGCCTACGCCTTCCACCCGCACCGCGACACCTGGTACTCGGCGCCGCCGTGTCAGCTCAACTGGTGGCTGCCGCTGCACGACCTCTCCGCGGACGACGGGCTCGGCTTCCATCCGTCGTACTGGAGCCGCGGCGTCCGCAACGGCTCGCGCCGCTACAACTACGCCGAGTGGAACCGCACCAGCCGCCACACCGCGGCCGTGCAGATCGGCGAGGACACGCGCGACCAGCCCAAGCCCGAAGAGCCGATGGACGTCGAGGCGGAGATCCGGCCGCTCTGCGCGCCCGGCGGTCTGGTGATCTTCTCGGCTGCACAGATGCACTCCTCGGTGCCGAACACCTCCGGCCGCACGCGCCTCAGCGTGGACTTCCGCACGGTGAACGTGCGCGACGTCGAGGAGGAGCGCGGCGCGGCCAACGTCGACTCCGAGTGCACGGGCACGACGATGGGCGACTACCTGCGCTGCCGCGACCTCGAGCACATCCCGCGAGCGCTCGTGGAGCGCTACGAGAAGGGGATTCTGGCGGTGTCGCGGCCGGGACCCCTCTCTCGCCGATAAGTCCAGAATGCAGGGCACTCGACGGCCCGCGACGATCCCGATCCGGTCGCTCTCGCATCGCGCGGAGCACGAGTGCCGGCCCTTGGGAGAGCGATGATCTTCAAGGAGACGGGGCTGCCCGGTGCCGTGACGATCGAGCCCGAGCGCATCGAGGACGCGCGCGGCTTCTTTGCGCGCATCTTTTGCGCGCGCGAGTTCGGCGAGCACGGCCTCGCTGCACGCTTCGTGCAATCGAGCGTGTCGTGGAACGCGCGCGCGCACACGCTGCGCGGCATGCACTTCCAGCTGCCGCCGCACCGCGAGATCAAGCTCGTTCGCTGCACGCGGGGGGCGATCTTCGACGCGATCGTCGACCTGCGCACCGGTTCGCCCACGCGGCTGCGCTGGTTCGGCACGGAGCTCTCCGCCGCGAACCGGCGCATGCTGTACATCCCCGAAGGCTTCGCGCATGGCTTCCTCACGCTCGTGCCCGACACAGAAGTGTTTTACGAGATGACCGAGTTCTACGCGCCGCAGGCCGGCCGCGGGCTGCGCTGGAACGACCCGGCGCTCGCCATTCGCTGGCCGGCCGCGCCCTCGGTGATCGCCGAGCGCGACGCGACCTATCCCGACCTCGACCTCGCCGCGCTGGCCGAGGTCGGCGCGTGAACCCCGCCGCGCGCGACGCGCTCGGGCGCGAGCTCCTCGACTTGGTGCGCGAGCTCTACCCGATCTGCCGCAGCATCACCGGCGACGGCGTACGCGAGACACTGCGGCTGGTCGCGCGCATGCTGCCGCTCGAGCAGCACGAGGTGCCGAGCGGTACGCCGGTGCTCGACTGGACCGTGCCCGACGAGTGGAACGTGCGCGACGCCTGGATCAAGAACTTGGCCGGCGAGCGCGTGGTCGACTTCCGCCGCCACAACCTGCACCTGGTGAGCTACAGCGAGCCGGTCGCACCGCGCCGGATCGCGCGCGCCGAGCTCGCGGAGCACCTGCACTCGCTGCCCGCGCATCCCGACTGGATTCCGTATCGCACCTCCTACTACAACCGCAGCTGGGGCTTCTGCGTCACGCACAAGCAGCTCGAGTCACTCACGGATTCCGAGTACGAGGTCTGCGTCGACACGCGGCTCGAGCCGGGCCATCTGACCTACGGCGAGTACTTCCTGCCTGGCGAGCGCGAGGACGAGATCCTGTTCTCCGCGCACGTCTGCCATCCGTCGCTCTGCGACGACAATTTGTCGGGCATCGCGGTCGCGAGCGCGGTCGCGCAAGCGCTTGCGGCGCGCACAGAGCGCCGCTTCTCGTACCGCTTCCTGTTCATCCCGGGCACGATCGGCTCGCTCACCTGGCTGGCGCGCAACCGCGAGCGCGCCGCGCGCATCCGCGGCGGCATGACGCTCGTGTGTCTCGGCGACGAGCGCGGCTTCACCTACAAGCGCACGTTCGCGGGCCGCACGCAGATCGACCGCGCCGCCGAGCTCGTCCTCGCGCGCTCCGCGCAGCCGTTCGACGCGATCGACTTCTTCCCCTACGGGTACGACGAGCGGCAGTTCAACTCGCCCGGCTTCCGCATCCCGATCGGCTCGCTCATGCGCGGCCGCCACGGCCGCTTCGACGAGTACCACACCTCGGCCGACGAGCCGTCGTTCGTGCACGGCCCGCAGCTCGTCGACGCGGTCGAATCCGTGCTCGCGATCGTAGACGTCTTCGAGGGCGACGCGCGCGTGCGCAGCCTCTCGCCGTACGGCGAGCCGCAGCTCGGCCGGCGCGGGATCTATCGCGCCATGGGCGGAGAGGCCGATCCCGAGGCGCTGTCGCTCGCGATGCTGTGGCTGCTGTCGCTCGCGGACGGCGAGCACACGCTGGTCGACGCCGCGGAGCGCTCGGGCCTGGCGTTCGCGACCATCCGCTCTGCGGCGACGCTGCTCGAGCGCCACGGGTTGCTCGAGACGTTTTGAACGCGCGCACGCTGGCGCGCGAAGGAGAACCGGACATGCGGGTGCTGGTGACGGGACACGGCGGCTACATCGGCGCAGTGATGACGGAGCTCTTCGCCGCGCAAGGGCTCGACGTCGTCGGGACCGACAGCGGGCTCTTCGAAGGCTGCAACTTTGGCGAGTACCAGCCGCCCCGCGAGGTGATCCTGCGCGACCTGCGCGCCCTGGACGAGCACGACCTGGAAGGTTTCGACGCCGTGGTCCACCTGGCCGCGATCTCGAACGATCCGCTCGGCGACCTGAACCCCGGCTGCACGTGGGACATCAACCACAAGGCATCGGTGCGGCTCGCCGAAGTCGCCAAACGCGCCGGCGTCAAGCGCTTCCTCTACTCGTCGTCGTGCAGCGTCTACGGCGCGGCGAGCCCCGACGACGTGCTGACCGAGACGGCCGCGTTCTCACCGCTCACCGCCTACGCGCAGTCGAAGGTGCGGGTCGAGGCCGACGTTGCCGGGCTCGCCGACGACGAGTTCAGCCCCGTCTACCTGCGCAACGCCACGGTGTATGGCGCCTCGCCGCGCCTGCGCGGCGACCTGGTCGTGAACAACTTGACCGGCTGGGCGTTCGCGACCGGCCGCGTGCTGCTGAAGAGCGACGGCACGCCTTGGCGGCCCCTCGTGCACGTCGAGGACGTGTGCACCGCATTCCTGGAGGTGCTGCGGGCGGAGCGCGAGGTCGTGCACAACCAGGCGTTCAACGTCGGCCGCAACGGCGAGAACTACCGCATGCGCCAGGTTGCCGAGCACGTCATGCGCGAAATCCCCGGGAGCCGGATCGACTTCGCCGAGGGCGCGGGCCCCGACCCGCGCTGCTACCGCGTCGACTTCACCAAGATCGAGCGCGCGCTGCCCGGCTGGAAGCCTCACTGGACGGTCGAGAAGGGCGTGGCGGAGCTCCACGCGGCGTTCCGGCGCGAGATGATGCGCTCGGACGATCTCGAAGGCGACCGGTACGTGCGCATCCGCCGCATCGTGCGTCTGCTCGAGGCAGGCTGGCTCGACTCCGACCTTCAGCGCATCGTGGGCGCCTGGGGCAACGCGCCAGTCTGAGCGAGCCCCGTAGAGAGCGCCTCCGCAAAGCGGAGCCGGGCTACCACCGGCCGGGCGCATCTGCGCGCTCCCGGGGTGTGTCAAAATGCGGGGAAATGCGCCGCCGAGCTCGCGAAACGGCACCGCGCTGCGCATCTTCGGAGCGGTCGAGGCACGCCTTTTGCTCGCATCCTCGCGGACGCGAAGAGGTGTGAGCTTGACCACGCAAACAATGCACGAACCGCCCTGCCGCTTCTGTCGGGCACCGCTGCGCGATTCGTTCGTCGATCTGGGCATGTCGCCGCTGTGCCAGCGCCACCTGCGCCCCGACCAGCTCGGCGAAATGGAGCCGTTCTACCCGCTGCACGCCTACGTGTGCCGGGCGTGCTTCCTGGTGCAGATCGAGGAAGTCGTGCCGCCCGAGGAGATCTTCGGCGACGGCTCCTACGCGTACTTCTCGTCCTTCGCCGACTCGTGGCTGCGCCACGCGGCGCAGTACGTGGAGCTCGTGACCGAGCGCTTCGGGCTGGGGCCGAAGAATCTCGTGGTCGAGGTCGCGAGCAACGACGGCTATCTGCTGCAGAACTTCGTCGAGCGCGGCATCCCCGTGCTCGGCATCGAGCCCGCGTCGAACACCGCCGAGGCGGCCGTGCGCAAGGGCGTGCCCACCCTCGTGCGCTTCTTCGGCGCCGAGACCGCGCGCGCCGTCGCGCGCGACCACGGCCGCGCGTCGCTGCTCCTCGGCAACAACGTGCTCGCGCACGTGCCAGACATCAACGACTTCGTGTCGGGCCTCGCGCTCCTGCTCGCGCCCGACGGCGTGCTGACGATGGAGTTCCCGCATCTCATGCAGCTGGTCGAGCAGAACCAGTTCGACACGATCTACCACGAGCACTTCTCGTATCTGTCGTTCGGCACGGTGGCGGCGATCTTCGCGCGCCACGGGCTCGAGATGTTCGACGTCGAGGAGCTCGGCACGCACGGCGGCTCCCTGCGCGTGTACGCGCGCCACGCCGGCCGCGCGCTGTCCGCGAAGTCGCCGCGCGTCGCGGCGCTCCTGGCCGGCGAAGAGAGCCGCGGCATGCGCGGGCTCGAGTACTACGCGCGCTTCGGCGAGCAGGTGAAGGAGACCAAGCGCAAGCTGCTTGCGTTCCTGATCGAAGCCAAGCGCGCGGGCAAGTCGATCTGCGGCTACGGCGCTCCGGGCAAGGGCAACACGCTGCTCAACTACTGCGGCGTCCGCACCGATTTCCTCGACTACACGGTCGATCGCAGCCCGCACAAGCAGGGCGGCTTCCTGCCGGGCACGCACATTCCGATCCGCGCGCCGGAAGAGATCGCGCGCACGAAGCCCGACTACGTGCTGATCTTGCCGTGGAATCTGCAGGACGAGATCATGGAACAGATGGCGATCGTGCGGTCCTGGGGCGGCAAATTCGTCATTCCGATCCCGGAGGTCCGAGTGCGATGAAAGTCGTCCTCTTCTGCGGCGGCCAGGGCATGCGCCTGCGCGAGAGCATGGAGAGCCTCCCCAAGCCGCTCGTCACGATCGGCCCGCGGCCGATCCTGTGGAACCTTATGAAGTACTACGCCCACTACGGACACCGCGACTTCATCCTGTGTCTCGGGCACGGTGCGGAGGCGATCAAGAACTACTTCCTGCACTACGACGAGCGGCTGTCGAACGACTTCGTGTTGCGCAAGGGCGGCGCCGACGTGCAGCTGCTGGGCCGCGACATCGACGATTGGAGCATCACGTTCGTCGACACGGGCACGCGCTCGAACATCGGCATGCGGCTCCGCGCCGTGCAGCAGCACCTGGCCGGCGAAGAGGTGTTCCTGGCGAACTACGCCGACGGGCTCTCGGACCTGCCGCTCGACCGCTACCTGGCCGAGTTCCGCGCGCACGGGCGCGTCGCATCGATGCTGTCGGTGCCCGCGCCGCAGAGCATCCACATGATCAACGCCGACAAGGGCGGGCTCGTGAAGTCGATCGAGCACGTGTCGAACTCGGTGCTGCGCGTGAACGGCGGCTTCTTCGCGTTCCGGCAGGAGATCTTCGACTACATCCGCGAGGGCGAGGAGCTCGTCGACGAGCCGTTCCAGCGACTGATCCAGGAGCGCCAGCTCGTGGCGTACGAGCACGACGGCTTCTGGCTCGCGATGGACACGTTCAAGGACAAGCAATCGTTCGAGCAGCTCATCGCGAACGGGAACACGCCGTGGCAGGTCTGGAGTTGATCGAGGCCGCCAGCCGAGTGCTGTGCCTCGGGGCCCACTGCGACGACATCGAGATCGGCTGCGGCGGGACGCTGCTGCGCTGGCTCGAGGAGCGCCCCGAGCTCGACGTGCGCTGGGTCGTGTTCTCGTCCGACGCGCGCCGAGCCGCCGAGACGCGCGCGAGCGCGCGCCGCTTCCTGGGCCGCGAGCCGGACAAGTGCGTCCAGCTTCATGAGTTCCGCGACGGCTTCCTGCCGTGGCAGGGCGCCGAGGTGAAGGAGGCGTTCGAGCGGCTCAAGGCCGAGTTCTCGCCGGACGTCGTCTTCACGCATCACCGACAAGATCTTCACCAGGACCACCGCTTGGTCGGCGAGCTGACCTGGAATACCTTCCGTGGGCCGATGATCCTCGAGTACGAGATCCCGAAATGGGACGGGGACCTCGGCAACCCGAACGCGTTCGTGCCCCTCGCGGAGCGCCACCTCGTGAAGAAGACCGACATCCTGCTCGAAGCCTACGCATCGCAGCGCGGCAAGCGCTGGTTCGAGGCGGAGACGTTCCGTGCGCTCGCGCGGCTGCGCGGCGTGGAGGCCGCCGCGCCCGAGCGCTACGCCGAGGCGTTCTACGCGCGCAAGGTGCTGCTGGGATGATCGACGCCATCCGCGAGCTCTACTCGCGCCGCGACCTGCTCATCATCATGGCCTGGCGCGAGATCAAGGTGAAGTACAAGCAGTCGGTCATGGGCATGCTGTGGGCGGTGCTCATGCCGATCGTGATCGTGTGCTCGGGCTTCGTCGTGCGCTACGCGATGGCCGGCATGTCGGGCAAGCCCGTCGAATCGACCGACTTGATGTCGGTCGCCGTGAAAGCGGCTCCGTGGGCGTTCTTCGTCTCGACCTTGCGCTTCGGCAACACGAGCCTCATCAACAGCGCTCACCTCGTGACGAAGATCTACCTGCCGCGTCTGATCTTTCCGCTCGCGTCGGTGAGCTCACAGCTGCTCGACTTCTCGATCTCGACCGTCGCTGTGACATTGTTTCTCGCGATCGCCGGCGCGGGCGTCAGCATCGAGCTCCTCTGGCTGCCGCTCCTGCTCGGCGCGCTCGTCGTGTTGGCGACGTCGCTCGCGATCCTGTTCTCGGCGGCGAGTCTCTTCCTGCGCGACGTGAAGTTCCTCGTCGACGTGTTCCTGACCTTCGCGATCTTCTTCACGCCCGTGTTCTACGAGTCGAAGCTGTTCGGAAAGCTGGCGCCGCTGCTCTTGATCAACCCGGTATCGCCACTGCTCGAGGGAATCTCGGACGTGGTCATCCATCACCAGGCGCCGGACCTGCCTTGGATCGCGTACAGCTGCACGGTCGCGGTCGTGCTGTTCGTCGTGTCACTGACGTCGTTCAAGAAGCTCGAACCGTTCTTCGCCGAGAGCATCTGAGCCATGGCGGACAACGTTCTCGAGGTCTCGGGCGTCTACAAGAAATTCCGGCGCGGCGAGCTGTACGGCTCGCTGCGCGACTTGTTGCCGGCGATGGTCGGCCGGATCTTCCGGCCCAAGCTCAAGCCCGCGGAAGTCGATCTCGACAAGCGCGACTTCTGGGCGCTGCGCGACGTGACGTTCAGCGTCAAGCGCGGCGAGGCGTTCGCGATCATCGGCGGGAACGGCGCGGGCAAGAGCACGCTGTTGAAGCTGCTGACCGGCATCATGCGCCCGACCATGGGCGACATCCGCGTCGCGGGCCGCATCTCGGCGCTGATCGAAGTCAGTGCCGGCTTCCATCCCGATCTCACCGGGCGCGAGAACGTCTTCCTGAACGGGGCCATCCTCGGCATGACGCGTGACGAGATCAAGCGCCGCTTCGACGAGATCGTCGCGTTCTCGGGCCTCGAGGAGTTCATCGACACGCCGGTGAAGCGCTACTCGTCGGGCATGTTCGCGCGGCTCGGCTTCTCGGTGGCGGCGCACGTCGACCCCGACGTGCTGCTCGTCGACGAGGTCCTCTCGGTCGGCGACTACCTGTTCCAGCGCAAGTGCGTGGAGCGCATGAACGCGGTCATCGCGGCGGGCTCGACGGTCGTGTTCGTGTCGCACAACCTGCGCGCGGTGGCGAACCTGTGCCCGCGCAGCATGCTGATCGAGCGCGGTCAGGTGCAGATGATCGGCCCCACCGAGGAAGTGATTCGCGCGTACTACAAGCGGGGTTCGGAGCCGCGAACCGCCGACGAGCGCCGCAAGGCCTCGATCACCGAAGTGATCGCGCACGACGACTCGGGGCGCGTGGTCGAGATCGAATCGGGCTCGAAGCTGCGCATCACCGTGCGTGGCCACGCGCAGCAGCGCATCGAGGACATGAGCGTCGTGATCCAGATCGTCGACGACAACCAATACTCGGTGTTCGACACGTGCACCCAGCGGCTCGGCGCGGGCGCGCTCACGCTCGAAGAAGGCGATTCGATCGAAGCGACCTTCGAGCTCGACCTGTCTCTGGCGGAAGGTACGTTTCACGTGAACGCGTACCTGCACCGCTACCTGACCGACTGGCCTTACGACACCTGGCTCTCTGCGGCGACGTTCTTCGTCACCGGCGCCCACGACGTGCGCGGCCTCGTAACCCTCTACCCGAGGCTCACGGACTGCCGCATCAGCAGCGGCGCCAGCAAGTCCGAAGAGACGGTGGATGGCGACTAGCGGGCTGCGCGCAGGCGACTGGATCGAAATCAGAAGTCGCGAGGAGATCCTCGCGACGCTCGATGCCGACGGGCGCCTGGCCGGCATGCCCTTCATGCCCGAGATGCTCGCGTACTGCGGGCGACGCGCGCGCGTGTACAAGTCGGCGCACAAGAGCTGCGACACGATCAAGCACTGGGAGGTGATGCGGCAGATCGACGACGCCGTTCACCTCGAAGGACTGCGCTGCAACGGCAGCTCGCACGGCGGGTGTCAGGCCGCCTGTCTGCTCTACTGGCACACGGCGTGGCTCCGACCCGTCGATGGTGCTGTCACCCCGCCAGCGGCGCACGGCGCTTCGGCGGCGCGCTGCACGGCCGAGTCACTCGCCGCCGCGACCCAAGGCCCGCCGGACGAGAAGGGCGAGCCGCGCTACCGCTGTCAGGCGACGCTGCACCACGAGTACTCGCGCGTGCTCGACTGGCGGGATCCCCGCGCGTACTGGCGCGACTTCCGCTCGGGCAACTTCGGGCTCGGCGAGCTCGCGCGCTACGGGCTGCGCGCGCTCTACAACACGTTCGCGCGTCACTTCCTCGGCGGGCGCACGCGTCCGCGCGTGCTCGGGCTCGCGGGCGAGAAGACGCCGACCGAGCAGCTCGAGCTCAAGCCCGGCGATCTCGTGCGCGTGAAGCCGGAGCACGAGATCATGAAGACGATCGACGCGAAGCGGAAGAATCGCGGCCTGACCTTCGACGTCGAGATGACGCCGTTCTGCGGCAAGACGTTCCGCGTGCTGTCGCGCGTCGAGAAGATCGTCGACGAGCGCACCGGCCGGATGCTGCCGATGCCGCGCGACTGCATCGTCCTGGACGGCGTCTTCTGCGGCGGGTGTCTCAGTCAGTACCGGATGTTCTGCCCGCGCAGCATCTACCCCTACTGGCGCGAAATTTGGCTCGAACGGGTCGAATAGCCCAGACTGCGCTCGCGCTCTTCTGGCTCGGCTGCGGCACCGAGCCGCGCGGCGTTCCGCTCGTGTCGAAGGCTCTCCGCGTGGCGGTCGAGCCGCTCGTCGTCGTGCCCGGCTCGCCCTGGTTCGTCGGCGCGCGAACGGGCCGCGCGGTGCTGCTCACCGGGTCGCACACCTGGAACAACTTTCAGGACTTGGACCTGCACGATCCGCCGCGCTCCTTCGACTACGACACGTATCTCGATTTCCTCGAGCGCCACGGCCACGACCTGATCCGGCTGTACGTCTGGGAGCAAGCGGCGGGCTTCGCGGGCATGCACGAGACGGTGACGATCGTACCGCTACCGTGGGCTCGCACGGGGCCGGGCGTCGCACTCGACGGCGAGCCGCGCTTCGACCTCGACCGTTTCGATCCGGCGTACTTCGCGCGCCTGCGCGACCGCGTCGACCGCGCGGCCGCGCGCGGCATCTACGTCTCGGTGATGCTCTTCGACGGCTGGAGCGTGGAGGCGAAGGGCCAGCCGGTGGGGAACCCCTGGCTCGGCCACCCGTTCAACCGCGCCAACAACGTGAACGGCGTCGACGGCGACACGAATGGCGACGGCGAAGGCACCGAAGTCCACTCGCTCGAGAACCCGCGAGTGACCGAGCTGCAGCGCCAGTATCTCGCGCAGGTCGTGCGCACGCTGTGGGGCGCCGAGAACGTGCTCTTCGAGATCAGCAACGAGAGCGCGCACACGTCGGTCGAGTGGCAGTACGAGATGATCCGCTCGATCCGCGCGCTCGAAGCCGCCGCGCCCGTGAAGCACCCGATCGGCATGACGGCGACGTTCCCCGAGGACATCCGCGGCAACACGCCGCTCCTCGACAGCCCCGCGGACTGGATCTCGCCTCACGTCGAGCCGTGGGAAGCCGACGAGGCGCCGCGCGTCGCGACCGACAAGATCGTGTTCGAAGACACCGACCACGTGTTCGGCGTCGGCGGCACAGTGCGCTGGGTGTGGACGCGCTTCGCGCGCGGCGAGAACGTGCTGTTCATGGACCCGTGCACCACGGCGATCGACGCGAAGCTCCTGCCGACGTGGCGCGCCGGCGACTCGGCGCCCGCGCTGCCGGCGCCCTGCCCCGGCGCGCAATGGGAGCCCGTGCGCACGGCGCTGGGCCAGGCGCGCGCCCTCGCGCAGCGGCTGGAGCTGGGCGCACTGACTCCGCACCCGGAGCTCTCGTCCACGAGCGCCTGTCTCGCGAATCCCGGCCGCGAGTATCTCGTGTTCGCGCCACTCACTCACCGCAGGCTCGGCCCGTGGCTCGGCCTGCTCTCCGTGCGGCTCGGCGCGCCGCTCTTCTCCGTCGATGTCTCGGCGGCGCAGGGTCCGCTGGCCGCCGAGTGGGTGAACACGCGGACGGGCGAGCTCGTGCCGGGTCAGGCCATCGCGGGCGGCGCGCGAGTCGAGCTGCGCGCGCCTTTCGTCGCCGACGCGGTGCTGCACCTGCGCGCCGCTAGCCCGCGATGACGGATTCGAACAGCTCCAGCGCGCGCGCGCGGATCACCGGCCAGGCCAGCGCCTCCGCCTGCGCGCGTGCGGCCGCTCCCATGCGCGCGCGCCGCGCGGGATCGTCGAGCAGCGCGAGCGCCGCCTGCGCGTGCGCCTCGGCGTCGCCGGGCGCGCAGAAGCACGCCGCCTCTTCGGTCACGTAGTCGCGCAGATCCGGCACGTCGGTCACCACCGTCGGCAGGCCGCACGCCATGCCCTCGAGCAGCGCGTTGTTCGCAGTGGCGGCTTCGAGCGGGAGGAACACGAGCGCGGCGGCGCGATACTGCGCGAGCAGCGCCTCGTCGCAAATCCCCGACAGCACCTCGACGTCGCCGCCGGCCAGGCTGCGCACGCGCTCGGCGGCGGCCTGCGGCGCCACCAGGCGCACGACGGAGTCGGGCCGGCGCGCGCGCACGAGCCGCGCGGCTGCCGCCAGCGTCGGGAGATCGCGCCGGTGCGCTCCCACGGAGAGCAGAACGAGCGGCCGACGCAGATCTGTGTCGGACGCCGGCCGGAAGAACTCCGTCTCCACGCCGTGCGGCAGGAACACGCAGCGGCCCGGCGGCACCAGGTGTTGCAGGTGCGGCACCTGGTGCCGGCTCATGCACACGATCGCGTCGAGCTGGCCGGGCCGGAGGCCGGCCGCGAGCTCGGCCAGCCGGTCCACGGGCTGGTGGAACGTCGCGGTGAAGCGCGCGCGCAGCCAGGCGGGACGCGGCGCGTAGGCCCACGTATCGAAGTCGCCGTCGACCACGTGCACGAGCCGCGCGCCCGCCGCCGCCACGCCCGCCCACAGGAGCCAGCGGCGCTCCCAATGGACGTCGCCCGTCCGCTCGATGTGCCGGCGCACCAGCGGATGCGGCAGGAACCGGTCGTCGCGCGGCAGGTTCGGACCGAGGCCCGAGTCGATCAGGTAGCCCGAGCGCTGGCCGTGGTGGCGCCAGCGCTGGTTCAGGAACACGATGCGCGGGCGCATGCGTGCGAGCTTCGCGAGGTGAACGGCGGCGGCGCCCGCGGACGCGACGAGCGCGCCGAGCCCCATCAGCGCGCCCCGCCCGAGCGTCGGCGAGCGAGCACGTCGGCGTAGAAGTCCAGAGTGACTCGCGCGATCTCTTCGGGAAGAAAGCGGGCGCGGTAGTCGGCGAGGCCCTGCTCTGCGAGGGCCGCCGCGCGCTCGGGGCGGTCGAGCAGGTCGGCGATCCGCCGGGCGAGGTCGCCCGCGTCGCCGGCGCGGCACAGGAGCGCGTTGCGCTCGTCCTCGACGATCTCCGTGCAGGCGCCCGCATCGCAGCACACGACCGGACAGCGCTGCGCGAGCGACTCGAGCAAGGTGAGCGGGAAGTTCTCGTAGCGCGACGTGAACAAGACCGCGCTCGCGCGCCGGCGTTCGTCGACCAGGCGTTGCGGGTCGACCTGCCCCAGGTAACTCACTCGCGGCCGTGACTCGTCCGGAACGCGCGCTTCGAGATACTCGGGAAAGGTCCAGCGCCGTCCCGAATCGTCGACCACACCGTCGTCGCGTCCCGTCATCACGAGCCGCACGTCGCGGCCCGCCGCGCGCAGCTTCGCGAACGCGTCGACCACGAGATCGCCCCCCTTGTGCCGATCGAAGCGCCCCACGAACAGGATGCGCCCCGGCTCTGCCGCTTCGCGCGACCAGAGCGCAGCGGGGTCCGGCTCCGGACCCGGGTTGGGAATCACGACCGCGTGCGGCAGCTCGAGGCCGTAGCGGCGCCGCACGCGGTCGAGGACGTCGCGCGAGGGCGACGACAGGCCCTCGGCGCGCGCGATCGCGCGGCCCTCGCGCGCGACGAGCCGATCGAACGCCGCGTCCTCGGGCACGCCGCGCGCCGGCGCGTTAAGGAACCAGGGCCCGTGCAGGCGCACGACGACGGGCACGGGAACCGCGCGAGCCGCCCAGCGCGACTCCCCGCGCGATTCCTCGATCTCGGCCACGTCGAAGGGCCAGCGCCCGTACGCGTCGCGGAACGCGAGCCACACGTCGAGCGGCCCGAGCACGCGCTTGGCGACGTGCGGCGCGAGCTTCCACGTGGCGCGCGTGGCCAGCCGCGCCAGGGGGTGGAGACGCGCGAACGACTGCTGGATCAGGAAGGCATCTTCACCGCCGGGCGCGAGCTGGTACGACGCGACGCGTGCCTCGCCGCCCCGCGCCGCGATGCCGCGCTGCAGGTTGTCGACGTACGAGACGATGCCGTTCGCGAAGGCCGCGCGCGGCCAGCCGGGGCTGACGAGCAGGATCCGCAACGCCCGTGCGGTGGTGGCGGACTGTGGCAAAGGCCAACCTCTCGAAACGTCCGGAAGGGCCGGAGCAAGGTAGTCGAGGCGGGCGAAAGGGGAAGCGTGTCGGAGCGAATCGCAGAGCCGGTGCCCAAGGCGCGCATCGCCGTGATCTCGCCCTGCCGGGACGAGGCGCGCACGCTGGCGCGCACGATCGCGTGCATGGAGGCGCAGACGTTCCCACCTGCCCAGTGGGTGGTCGTCGACGACGGCTCGAGCGACGCCACGCCGGACATCCTCGCCGCCGCGGCCGAGCGCATTCCGTGGCTGCGCGTGATCCGGCGCGCGGACCGCGGCTTCCGCAAGGTCGGCGGCGGCGTGATCGACGCGTTCTGCGAAGGGCTCGCGGCGGTCGACGTCGACTACGACTTCGTCGCCAAGATGGACGTCGACCTCGAGTTCGGGCCCGAGTATCTCGCGCACATCCTCGGTCACTTCGCGCGCGATCCGCGGCTCGCCGCCGCGAGCGGCAAGGTGTTCCGCCCCGAAGGCGACGGCTTCGTCGAGGAGTTCATGATCGACGAGATGGTCGCCGGCCAGTTCAAGCTGTACCGCCGCGACGCGTTCGAGCGCATCGGCGGCTTCGTGCGCGAGGTCATGTGGGACGGCATCGACTTCCACCGCGCCCGCCAGGCGGGCTATCGCACCGCGAGCTTGCCCGATCCGGAATTGCGCATCATCCACCTGCGACTCATGGGCTCGTCCGACAAGAGCGTCTACACCGGCCGGCTGCGCTGGGGTCGCGGCCAGTGGTTCATGGGCTCGTCGCTCTCGTACGTCGTCGCGAGTGGCGTGTTCCGCATGCGCGAGAAGCCGTTCGTCACGGGCGGCCTCTTGATCATCGCCGGCTATCTCGGCGCCGCGCTCCGCCGCGCGCCGCGCTACGGCGACCTCGCGTTCCGCCGCGAGCTGCAGCGCTGGCAACGCCAGCGGCTCTTCGGCCTACTCGCCGGACGCGGCGCCCGCTGACGCTCCGCCGCGCAGGCCGACCAGCGCACTCTCGCAGAGCACGCGCGCGGTGAACGGGAGGTTGCGCCCGAGGTAGCGGCCGCCGAGCCGCCGCGGCTCCTGCACCAATCGGTGTAGCCACTCCAGGCCCCAGCGCTGCATCCAGCGCGGCGCACGCTTCACCTCGCCCGCGATGAAGCTGAGCGAGATGCCGACACCGACCCACCACGTGCGCGGGAAGCGGGCCCGCAGCGCGCCGATCAGGAGCTCTTCCTTCGGCGCTCCGAACGCCACGTAGACGATGTCCGGCGCCGTGCGCTCGAGCTCGGCCCCGAGCGCCGCGAGCTCGGCCGCGCTCGGCGGGTTCGAGACGCGCGGGCTCGAAATCCCCGCGATGCGAAGCGCCGGGTGTCGCGCGCGCAAGATCTGCGCGGCGCGCTCGCCTGCACCGGCGTTCCCGCCCAGCAAGTAGAGTGTGCGCCCGCGCTGCGCAGCGCCCTCCGCGAACAGCCAGACGAGGTCGGATCCCGCGACGCGGTCGGGCAGCGGCGTGCCCCGCAGCTTGCACGCCCAGAGCAGCGGCATGCCGTCCGCCACGATGCAGTCGGCCTGGCGGTAGAGCGCGCGGCTGTCGGGCGAGGACACGAAGCGCTGCAAGTAATCGACGTTGGCGGTGATGATCCAACCGCCGCGGCCGCGCTCCGACTCCGCGAGCACGCGCTCCACCAGCTCGGTGCGCGTCACGCGCGCCACCGGCATACCGCAGAGATCGACGCGCTCCCAGGACGACACGCAATAGCGTTAGCAACCCTTGCTCGCGCCTGCCCGCGCTCGCGGTGCTCGCAGCGCGCGCGAAAGTGCGATGGCCCCAAACGCCGACTAGGCTATGGACGTGACGAGTAGAGCCGCCGCCGAAGGCCTGTCGGAGCCCGCGCAGTGACACGCATCGGCTACGTGCAGGTGGGGGTGCCGCAGCACGGCATCTGCCGCTACGGCCGCGCGCTGGCGCGCGAGGCGCGCCGCCGGCCCGAGCTCTCCGTCGTCGAGGAGAACCTCGAGCTGACGGGCGAGCGTGCCGCGGACCGGAGGCGCCTCGAGGCTCTGGGCGCCGACGTCGGCGCGCGGGTCGAGCTCGTGCACCTGCAGATCAGTCCGTGGGGTGACGGCAGCTGGGGCGCGGGCTTCCGCGCGCGCGAGAATCTCGCCGCGTTCCGGCGCGGGTGTCGTGTCCCGCTCGCGATCACCCTGCACGACGTGAACGGGCTGGCGTCGCAGGATTGCGGTCGGCTGCTGCACATGACGCGCAGCTCGACCGCCGAGCTTCTGCGCGGGCTGCGTCCGTCGGGCATCCGCTTCGCGAAGCAGCTCCTGCGCGGGAATCTGCGCCGCGAGGACCTGCTCGTCGGCTACTGGAACTGGCGGCCGCTCGCCGCGTGCGCCTTCGCGCGCGCTGCGACACGCGCCGCGGCGGTATTGCTCGTGATCACCGACTCCGAGCGCAAGCTCCTCTCGGCGGCGCGCCTCCGGCCGGACGCAGTGCTGATTCCGCACTTCGTGGACGACGTGGCCGAGCCCGGCCCGAGCGCGCCCAAGCCCGCGGGCGTCCCGAAGACACTGATCGTCGCGGGCTTCATCTTCCACAGCAAAGGGCACGAGCTCGTCGTCGAAGCGATGGTGCGCCTCCCAGACGTGCGGGTCGTGTTCGTGGGCGGCAAGAGCCTGGCGGGATTCGAGACGAGTCACTTCGCCCGACTCATGGATCTGGCGCGCGAGCGCGGTGTGCACGATCGGCTCGAAGTGACCGGTTATCTGCCCGAGTCCGAGTATCGCCAGCGCCTCGCCGAGGCCGATCTCGCGGTGTGTCCGTTCGACGAGAACAAGTCCGCATCGGGATCGCTGTCTTCGCTGATCGCATCGGGCGTACCCGTGCTCGCGTCAGACATCCCGCTGATCGCCGAATACAACGCGCTCGTGCCCGGTGCGATTCCGACTTTCGCGCCGCGCACCGCCGAGGCGCTCGCGACGGCCGTGCGCCGCGCGCTCGCCACGCCCCGCTCCGAGCTCACCCAGGGGCTCGAGGAGCTGCGCAAGCGCCTTTCGCTCGCGGCGGTGTACGACCGGCATCTTGCCGCGTACGCACAGGCGCTCGAAGGGCGCGCGTGATGCCGAGCTCCGACCCGCTCGTGAGCATCTTGACGCCGGTGTACAACGAGGCGGCCTACGTGCGCGAGTGCATCGAGAGCGTGCTCGCCCAGACCTACCGTCACTGGGAACACACCATCGTCGACAATGCGAGCACGGACGGCACGGGCGAGATCGCGCGCGAGTACGCGGCGAAGGACGACCGCATCCGCGTGATTCGAAACGACGAGACCCTGCCTGTGGAGGCGAATCACAGCCTGGCCTTCGAGCAGGTTTCGGGCGCGGCGAAGTACGCGAAGGTCGTGGCCGGCGACGATTGGATCTACCCGAAGTGTCTCGAAGAGATGGTCCGCCTGGCCGAGTCGCACCCGCGCGTCGCGATCGTCGGCGCGTACAGCCAGTCCGGGATTCGGGTCGACCCCGCAGAGTTTCCGTTCGAAGCAGAAGTCGTTTCCGGGCACGAGCTGGCGCGCTGCTACCTCGCGCGCGGCCCGCATCTCGTGGGAGCGCCGACGCCGCTCCTGTTCCGCGCCGACGCCGTCCGTGCACGGCGCCCGTTCTACCGCAGCGCGAAGCCGCACCACGACGCCGATGCGTGCCTGTCACTCCTCGCCAACGACGACTACGGCTTCGTGCGGCAGGTGCTCACGTATACGCGGGTGCGCGAGGGCTCGCTCACGGGGAAGTTGAACCGCTACAACGTGTACATGCCGGCGATCCTCGAGCTCTTGATCGAGCACGGGCCGAACTTCTTCGAGCCGGCCGAGCTGGACGCACGGATCCGCGACCAGCTCACCTACTACTACAACGAGCTCGGGCGGTCCCTCGTCCGCCGCCGCGGCTCGGATTTCTGGGACTATCACCGCAAGCGGCTCGCGGAGCTGGGCCACCCGCTCAGCTGGGCACGCGTCGCGGTGAATGCCATCTTGTACGCCGCGGAAGCGGTGGTGACTCGGACGCGCAAGAAGGTGTAGCCGTGGGAATCGTTCGGAACCTGGACCTCGCAGCGCTCGCGCGGAGCTTCGCGTCCGCTGAGCCCTTTCCGTCGGTCTGCATCGACGACTTCCTCGACCCCGCATTCGCGCTCGAAGTCGCGCGTTCGTATCCGACTGCGGCGAGCCAGGGGCGCGGCGGCCGCACGTTCGACGGGGTGAACGAGAGGAAGAAGACGCAGATCGTCGATCCCGCGCTCTTCCCAGCGCCGGTCGCCCGCCTCGCCGACTACTGCAGCCGCCAGGAATTTCGCGACACGCTGTCGGCACTCACCGGAATTCCGAACCTCTTGTGGGACCAGAAGTTCGTAGGCGGCGGAATGCACCAGACCGCCGCGCACGGCCTCCTCGACGTCCACGTCGACTTCAACCGGCTCGAGGGCAGCGGCTGGTACCGGCGCGTCAACCTGCTGCTCTACCTGAACGAGCACTGGCGCGACGAGTGGGGCGGCAAGCTCGAGCTGTGGGACCACCGCGTGCGGCGCTGCGTGCACACGTTCGCGCCCAAGCTCAACCGCTGCGTCATCTTCGCCACGAGCGAGCGCAGCTTCCACGGAGTCACTGCGTGCACCTGTCCGCCCGACGTCGTGCGCAGCTCTTTCGCGCTCTACTACTACACCAAGGAGCCGCCCACGGACGGCTCGGCGGCCGAGCACTCGACGATCTTTCGCGCCCGCCCCGACGAGCACGTGAAGCGCTGGGTGCTCATGCCGGCGGAGCGCCTGTCGCGTGCGGTGCGGGGGTTGCGGGCGCGTGCAAGAGAGATCGCGGCTCGAAGCCTCGGCCGGCGCGCACCGAGCTGAGCGACGGCGCGAATCACTTGTACTCGATGAGCTCTTCGCGACCGCCCCGGGCCCGAGCGAACAGAAAACGCGCGACACCCCACAGCTGCGCGAACTTGCCCACCACGCAGAAGAGCGCATCGAGGCGCGCGTGAGCCTCGTTCCGGGTGCGCCGCAAGCGCGCAGCGCGCACGCGTCGATAGAGCACCGCGTACAGCGAAAGCGGGGCGAGCGCGAGCGGCGCGTAGATCTCGCCCAGCACGAGCGCACTCACCGGGACGACGAGGCCGAACACCGCGATCGAGCGCAGCTCTCGCCAGCGGAAGCGCTCGGGCGAGTCGCCGTGAAGCACCCAGCACAGCGCGTAGGCGTAGCCGGCACGGACCTGGCGCTTCCACCACTGGCCGAAGCGCCGGAGCGCCGCGTCGTGCAGCGTCATCTCCGCATCGATTCGCCGGATCTGCCAGCCCGCAGCGCGCAGGCGGAAGCAGAGCTCGGGCTCCTCGCCCGCGATCATCGAAGCACGGAAGCCGCCGACGCCGAGAAGCGCATCGATGCGCACGAGCGCATCGCCGCCGCAGCTCTCCGCGAGGCCGACTTCGGTGTCCCATTCGAGATCGCAGAGCTGGTTGTAGATCGACGCATCGGGGAAGCGCTCGCGTCGCCGGCCGCATACGACGGCGAGCTTCGGCTCGTGGGCGAAGACCGCGAGCGCGGCCGCGAGCCAGCCCCGGTCGAGGTCGCAGTCGCCGTCGACGAGCTGCGCAAAGGCGAGCTCCGGATGCGCGGCGCGCAGCTGCTCGAGGCCGGCGTTCCTGCCGCGTGCGGCCGTGAACGGTGCGGAGGCGTCGAGCGCTACGACGGACGCCTTCGCGCGCGTGGCCAGGTCCGGACTGCCGTCCGTCGAGCCGGAGTCGACGTAGATGACCGGTACGTCCGCGGGAAGGGACGCCAGGCAGCGGCGCAGCCGCTCGCCTTCATTGCGCCCGATCACTACGACGCCGACATCCATCGCGTTCACGCTCCGCGCCCGGCCGCAGTCTCAGGGACCTACGCCGCGCCCGCAACCGCGGGCGCGCGCTAGAGCTCGACGGTGGCGCGCTTCGCGTACTGGTTCGCCGCGGCTGCAGTCACACTTTACGTGGCGCTGGCCACCGGCTACCGCGACGAGCTGTTGGGCTCCGACGCGTGGGAGCACCATCGCGCCGTTCGCGTCCTCGCGGAAGTCGGACTCGACGCCGGCAACCCGACGCAGGACGTGCCCGAGCCGTCGATCCGCTACTCGCCGTACTCCATCGTGCTGGCGCTCGCGACTCGTGCGACCGGCTGGGACAGCTACGACGTGCTGAGCGGAGCGGGTGTCGCGAACACGGCGCTCTTGTTCATCGGGTTGTACGCGTTCCTCTCGGCGTACGGCCGCGCCGCAGTGGCTCCGTTCGCGCTCGCGCCGCTCTTGTTTCTGTACGGCGCCCCGCCCGGCTACGCGAACACGCTGGCGCTCCAGGATCTGCCCGTCCATCAGGTGAACCCGTCCGCGTTCGCTCTCTGGCTGGACGTGTTCGCGTGGGCAGCGTGGCGCGTGGCTCGTGCACGAGCGCGATTTCGCCTCGGCGCGGCCGCCTGCGCCGTGCTCATCGCGTGCGCGCTCCTCTCCCATGGAATGACCGGCGTCCTGGGCGCGCTCGGTCTCGCGGCGGTCGCATGCACGAGCGAGCCGAGCCTGCGCCGCAAGGCCACGGCGTGGACCGTCGCCTCCCTCGCGAGCGCAGGCGTGCTGTGCACGCTCTGGCCCTGGTACAGCTTCCTGGGAGCGCTGCGCTCGAATCCGGACTCTTGGTTCTGGTTCAACCCCGCCATCCTCCGAGAGATGCTCTTCGTGTGGTGTCTTCCCGCTTCGCTCGCGGCCGCTTGCGCGCTGCCGTACCGGAGCGACGAGGTGGTGCGCACGTGCGGCCTGGCACTCGCCGCATCGCTGGGGCTCGGCGTCACCGCCATCGCACTCCACTCGGCGACGCTGGCGCGCCTGCCCCTCGCAGGGCTCTTCTTTGCACAGGTGCTCGCGGGCTACGTCCTGTGGCGCTGGTACGCGGACGGCGCGAGCGCATGGAGCGGAGTCGGGCGTGCGCTCGCTTCTCGCGACGCCGGCGCGTTCGCAGCCGGCGCGCTCCATGCGCTACTGCCGGCGGCGCTGGTCTACTTCGCGGTGCCGCAGCTCTGGTCGGTGCTGCGCGAGCCGCAGCTCCTGCGGCCGAGAATCGCGAAGCTCGCCGGCTTCGACGACAAGCTCGAGCGACCGCTCGAGCGCTATCGACGCGTCCTCGGTCCCGTCGCGGAGCACGACGTCGTGCTCGCCGATCCGCTCATCGCCTGGCCCGTGCCGTCGGTGCGAGGGCGCATCGTGGCCGCGCATCACCTGGAATTCTTCGCGCCAGGGCAGCGCGACCGCTGGGACGACACGGCGGCCTTCCTCGCCGCTCAAGCGCCCTCGGAGCGGCGACGAGAAATCCTCGAGCGCTATCACGTGCGCTGGCTGCTCCTCGACCGCGACTTGGAGTCCGCAGTGCTTCCGGAGCTCCTCGTGCCCGCCTGCGACGTGTCGGAACGGGATCGCCTCGTGCTCGTCGACGCCGCGTGCTGGGTGCGACAGTCGCTTACAGTTCCCGCAAAGCAGGAGAGTCCATGAAGCTCTCGATCGTCATGCCGATCTTCAACGAGGAGCGCACGCTCCAGACGACCGTCGAGCGCGTGCTCGGCGTCGACATGGGCGTCGAGAAAGAGCTCATCCTCGTGAACGACTGCTCGCGCGACGGCTCGGCCGCGATCATGGAGGAGCTGGCGACGAAGCACCCCGATGTGGTGCGCTGCCTCCATCATCCGGTGAACCGCGGCAAAGGCGCGGCGCTGCGCACGGGCTTCGCCGCGGCGACGGGCGACTGCGTGATCGTCCAGGATGCCGATCTCGAGTACAACCCGGCCGAGATCCCGAAACTCTTGAAGCCCATCCAGGAAGGCGTGGCCGACGCCGTGTTCGGCTCCCGCTTCGCGGGTGGCGAGTGCCACCGCGTGCTCTACTTCTGGCACTCCGTCGGCAACCGCTTCCTGACGCTGCTCTCGAACATGATGACGAACCTGAACCTCACCGACATGGAAGTGTGTTACAAGCTCTTCCGCCGCGACGTGCTCCAGAGCATCCAGCTTCGCGAGGACCGCTTCGGCTTCGAGCCCGAAGTCACCGCGAAGGTCGCGCGCATCCCGGGCGTCCGCATCTACGAGACCGGCATCTCGTACAGCGGCCGCACTTACGAGGAAGGCAAGAAGATCGGCTGGAAGGACGGCTTCCGCGCTATCTACTGCATCCTCAAGTACCGCTTCGCGGACTAGGCCTCGGCGAGTCCCAGCACCACGAGGCCGTCTTCGCGAAACGGCAGCGTCCCGGGCGGCAACGCCCGTGCGCACAGCTCCTCGCTCGTTTCGACGTAGCGCGCGTGGAAGCCCAGCTTGCGGTGGAACGCGTGCACGTCGTCGCGCGAGCGAGACAATCGGAACGGAGCCAGCGTGCGCTCGGACTTTCCGAATTGCTCGTCGACGCCCGCCACCTTGTAGTCGTATGCGAGCGTGCTCTGCGGGTGCAGCGTCGCCGCGAGCATCCGCAGGAACGCCTCGAACGAGCTCGAAGTCACATAGGGACTCACTCCCTCGAGCATCACGAGCGCCGGCCCGGCCCGGCGCTCGACGAGCCACTGTTCGAGCGCCGGCCAGCCCGGGACGTTCAGCTCGATCGGCTGGAAAGACACGTGATCGGCCCGCCACCGCCGCCGCACGATGCGCTCTTTGGCGCGGATCGCCTCGGCTTGGTCGCACTCGAGGACAGCGATCGACTGGCGCCGGAGGAGCTCCGCGAAGCGGTACGCCCGCGTGTCGCTGCCGGTGCCGACGTTCGCGATGGCGCGCACGGGCTCGGAGATCGCGTCGAGGAAGACCTGGTCGTAGTGCTTGGTCCTCGCGACCAGGTACGCGTAGAACGGGTCGCCGTGCAGGCGCGAGCGCAGGAAGAGCCCGCGGACGTGATAGCCGACGCGCGCCGGGAACGAGAGGAGCGGCGCCGCGAACGTATCGGGATTGCGGAGTGGCCCGCGCTCGTAGCGCGCCTGGATGCAGCGCAGCTGCCCGACGGTCGCGAGGAAGCTCAGGTTCGGGAGCTTCATGGGGTCGCCCTCGCGGCCCACGTTAGACGCCGCTCATGCAGAGTAACGGCGTGCGGACCGCGAGGCCAACGAAGGCGCGAGCGCCGGCGAACCCGGGAGCGCCTCTCAGTTGAGCGGGCTGGCCTGGATCAACGTCGGGGGCTGGAGTGCGGCCGGCGAGCCGGAGCCCACGTCGTAGGCGCCGATCGAACACGTCGACGGCCGGGCGTTCCCGGCGAAGTCCGTCGCCGGGCAGTACTTCGGATCGCCCTGGCCGAACACCTTGCTGGCGTTCGTGATCGTGAAGTTGAAGTTCGCGAGGTCGGTCACGCCCGGCGGCGTGTTCCAGCCGTCGCCGGTCGCCGTCGTGGTCGACCCCGACTTGGCGAACATGTCGCTCGCGCTGCAGCTCGGCAGGCGCGGCGCTTTGTTCGGCGAGTACACGAAGTTGTTGTGCACCTGCGCGCCGTTCGTTCCCCACGCGTTGCATCCCGCGGCTCCCACCTGCCACGGATAGGGATTTTGCGTGTCGTTCTCCATGTCCAGGTTGTTCACGACCGTGATGTCGCTCGGTTGGGTGCCGCCGTTCACGCAGCCGGCGTCGCTCGAGCCGAACGTGCCGTAGCCGCTCGTCGGATCGCTCGCGCTGCCGTTGCGGTAGACCGTGTTGTTGTAGACGGACACGTGAGCAACGTCGTTGTCCTGCGCGTTGATCGAGCCTTCCTGGCAGTTCATCGACACCAGGCCGCCCTGAGAGTTCCCCTTCGCAACGGAGACGACGTTGTTGTAGATGCGCACGTTGCTCGCATCGAGCAGCACGACCGGCGTCTGGCTCGAGCAGCTGCGCCCGTCGAACGTGTTCTGGTAGATGTCGACCTGGTCCCACCCGTACGTGTTGCCGTCGGGTCCGTGTCCCGTGAATCCGAGCAAGCGGTTACACCCCGTGAAGTTGTTGTTCCGGACCGTGAGGCGCTTGCCGGCCGAGAACTTCATGAAGTCCTCGCCGCCTTCGAGCGCGTTCGGTCCGAACTTGCTGCACTCGATCACGAGGTCCGTGGAGTTGTTGTTGTCGTCGTTGAAGTTGATCGAGCCCGTGTACGCGATGTCCAGGAAGTGGGACAAGAGGCCGTGCGGGCTGTAGTCGTGCAAGTTCAAGCGCCAGGCCGTGCTCTTGTACGAGCCGTACGTGCCCTGCTGGAACGGCTCGGAGCCACCGGAGGCCGCCGTGGTCATCTCGAGCGGCGCCGCGCACGTGCCGAACTCGATGTTCGTCGCCGGCGAGCCGCTGCCGCTATCCGACCACATCATGTGCCACCACGAGCTGACCTTGCCGCCCACGAAGCGCACGTCGTGCGAGCCGCGGTCGGGCTGGAGGCCGATGGTGTCCGAGCCCCCCGCGTCCGCCGGGCCCGCGAAATCGATGTTGCGGAGCTCGTAGCCGCCCGCGCCGTTGCGGAAACGGACGCCGAAGCCGCCGCCGTTCGTGACCGACACCTTCGCGTTCGCTGCACCCGAGTCCTGGCACTGGCTCGTGTCGCTGGAGCAGATGGTGACGCGGCTGGTCGCCGGGAAGCTGGCCGTCAGGTTGAGACCGGTCGAACCGGTCCACGTCTGGCCGCGTTGGAGACAGACCACCGCCCCTGCTTTGGCGCCGTTGATGGCGGAGATGACGGACGAGAGCGGCGTGCTAGAGGTGAACGGCCCGACGGTGCACGTTTGCGCAGCGGCGCTCGCTGCCCATCCAGACGACCATGCGAGCGCAATCAGAATCCCGGCGCGAGCCTTCGGCAACAACAGCTTCTTCACGGCGAGCCCCTTCCCCAAGGTAAGCAAGAACTTCTTTCGCGACTCTTCGGAATTCGCACGGCAGCCTCTGTGACGCCCGATACCGAAACGGGAGCCCGATGCCGAAAACGCCGTTTCGGCGCATCTTCCATGCAAGAGCAACCCCTAGGCCGTGGCCCGGAGCGGTAATGTGAAGCGCGATCCCAGCGGCCGCACCCCCGACGCGAATACCTGCACATGAACGAAGTGTTCGGCGCATACCCCACTGCGCCGGTCGCGCTGGTTCTGTCGGTGCCCATGGCCTTCGCGCTGTTCTCCGCACTGCCCCCGTACCGGGCAGCGTTTCTCACCCTTCTCGTATCTGCGCTCCTGTTGCCGGTCGGGTACGGCTTTCAGCTGCCCGGGGTCACCGAGCTCGACAAGAGTACGCTGCCGACCCTGGCAGCCATCTTGGCCTGTGTGGCCGTGCGCCCGCGCGAGTTCCGCTACCTGCGCCTGCGGGGATGGACGCTCACTCTCATCGCGGCTTTCGCAGCCGGCACCGCGATGACCGCGTCCACCAACTCGGACCCCTATGCCGTCGGCGGCTTGATCCTGCCCGCTCTGTCGCCCTGGGACGCGGTGGTGACCTTTCGGGGCTACGCGATCGCACTGATCCTGCCGTTTCTGCTGGGGCGGATGCTGGTGCGCGAAGTGGCCCAGCTGCATCGGCTGCTCTACTCGTTCGTGTTCGCCTTCTTGATCTACTCGCTCCCGATGCTCTGGGAAGTGCGCATGAGTCCCCAGCTACACCGAATGGTGTACGGCTACCTGCCGTCCTCCTTCGTCCAGCAGATCCGCGGCGGCGGCTTTCGTCCCATCGTCTTCGTCGGCCACGGCCTCGGGCTGGCGATCCTCACCTCCTTCGCAACCTTGGCGAGCACGATGCTGTGGCGCCGGGGTACGAAGGTCCGCGGGCTGCCGCCCGTGGTGACCACCGGCTATCTCGCCTTCATGGTCGCGTTGTGCAAGACGCTCTCCGCTGCGTTGTATGCCGGCCTCGGCGGGCTGCTCATGTTCCTCGCGTCGGCCAAGGCGCAGCTCCGCGCGGCGGTCGTGATCGCGTGCGTCGTGCTCACGTACCCGATGCTGCGGAGCTTCGACCTGTTCCCGACCAGCTTGCTGACCAACCTCTCGCTTTCGGCGAGCGAGGACCGCTCCGAGTCGCTGAGCTTTCGCTTCGAGAACGAGGACCAGCTGCTCGAGCACGCGCGCCAGCGGCTGCTCTTCGGCTGGGGCGGCTACGGCCGCAACCGGGTCTTCAGCGACGAGGGTCGAGACGTCTCGGTAACCGACGGGCTCTGGATCATCATGCTCGGAGACGTCGGCGCCGTCGGCTTCGCGAGCATGTTCGGGCTCATGCTCCTGCCGATCTTCCAGGCGGGGCGCGCGCTGCGGAACCTCCGCTCCCCTTCAGACCAGCGGCTCCTCGCATCGTGCGGCCTGCTCATCGCCCTGAACTGGGCCGACTCGCTGCCGAACGCCCTGAGCGGGGGCGTTCTCATGCTCTTCATGACGGGCGCCTTCGCCGGGGTCGTCGCGAACTACCAGAAGGCGGTCGTGCCGAAGCGCGAGCCGCGCAAGGCCGAGGTCCCTGCAGCGGCCCCCTATGGATCGCTCCAGCCGCTCCGATAAGCTCGTTTTGGTCTGGGCGGGACACTCATGGCTTTCGCTGGACCGGTGAGCGCGACAGAGCAGGCCGAGGCGGACGAGGTCGGGGCCGGGGCCCTCGGCGCGGCGCTCGCGCTCTACGCGGTCGGTGGCCTGGCCCGACTGGTGCCGCTCCTGGACATCGGGGGACGACTCTTCCGGCAGTTCCCGACCGAGGACGGCTACCTGATGCTCACGATCGCGAGGAACATCGCGCTCGGTCACGGCATGAGCGTCTCCGGCGGACTCCAGCCGACGAACGGGACTCAGCCTCTCGCCACGCTCCTGTGGGCCGGAGTGTTCGAGCTCGTCGGCGGCGATCGGCGGCTCGGCGTACTGGGCGTCCAGCTGCTCGAGGCGACTTGCGCGAGCATCGCGGCGTGGCTGCTGTGGCGCCTCGCACGCCGGATCTACGCGGGTCGGC
>Ga0335077_10001366_pt1 | contig 28905 bp, 25 predicted proteins | sample Lox_Sample_31_FD_207151 | JGI IMG/M metagenome (GOLD analysis project Ga0335077, IMG submission 207151) | Soil microbial communities from Loxahatchee National Wildlife Refuge, Florida, United States - Lox_Sample_3.1 | ecosystem: Environmental > Terrestrial > Soil > Wetlands | place: USA... | reverse complement strand
ACCTGTTCGAGCCTCCCGGGCAGCAGATCGGGGCCATCATCCCGTTCGTGACGGCCCGCCGCAACTTCCACTACGACGAGACCAACAGCCTGTTCATCGCGGCCAAACCGCTTCCCGGTGTTTCCGTACCGGAGGCGCAGGACCAGACGACCGCGGCGCTCCGCCGAGTGCGCCGGCTCCGCCCCGGCATGCCCAACACGTTCGATATCATCACCCAGGATCAGATCCTGGATATCGTCAGCAACTTCACCAACTACTTCTTTCTCGCCGCCGTTTCCCTCTCGAGCGTGGCCCTCCTGGTGGGGGGCATCGGCGTCATGGCGATCATGATGGTCTCAGTCACTGACCGCACCCGGGAAATTGGCATCCGGAAGGCGCTGGGCGCCACCCAGCGGGAGGTGCTCTGGCAGTTCCTCGTGGAAGCGGCGACGCTCACGCTCATCGGTGGCCTGCTCGGCGTGATGGTGGGGGTCTTGAGTGGTCAGATTCTGGAGTGGGTATTTGGCTGGAAGTCCGAGGTTCCGGTGTGGAGCGCGGTGGTCGCCACCGTGGTTTCGGTGGGCATTGGCATCATCTTCGGTCTCTACCCCGCCAACCGCGCCGCCCGGATGGACCCGGTCGAGGCGCTCCGTCACGAGTAGCCTTCCCCCTTCCCCCTTCCCTTCTCCCGCGTGCAATTCTAGACGCCTCGCGCATCCCCCGGCCTCACAGCAACCCGAGGCCACCGCATGCGACCGAGCGCCAGACCGATTCTCCTCCTGCTCCTCACTCTGCCGGGCTGCGGCCCTCACGCGCGGCCGCACGAAGTCGAGCGGCGCGACGGCCCTGCCCAGATCGCCCAGCAGGCGATCGGCGCGCCTCAAGGAGAGCTGGACGCCGTCGCCACGGCACCCAACGCCGCCCCGGCCTCGAGTACAGCTCCGGAGACGGGTGGATTCGAGCTTGCCGGCGTTGATCCCACGTTGGAATCGGCCATGATCATCCGCACCGGTCAGGCCAGTCTGCAGGTCGACTCCCTCGAACCGGCCCTGGTCATGGTGCGCCAGCTCGCCGGCGGGGCCGGCGGGTATATCGCGGACAGTCGAATGGAGGCCGGCGAGCGCCAGCTCCGCTCAGCCACGGTCGAGATCAGGGTGCCAGCCGGGCGGTTCGACGAGCTCGGTGACGGCCTCTCCCGCATCGGCCGGGTGGAGTACCTGAACGTGTCCTCGCAGGACGTGGGGGAGGAATACACCGACGTCGGTGCGCGCGTCGCCAACGCCCATCGGCTGGAGGGTCGGCTGGTGGAGCTGATCGCGACCCGCACCGGGAAGCTGGCGGATGTCCTCGAGATCGAGCGGGAGCTGGCGCGGGTGCGCGAGGAGATCGAGCGCTTGGAAGGCCGCCTCCGCTATCTCCGGGCCCACGCCAGCATGAGCACGCTCAGCATCACCGTGCACGAGCGGGTGCCGATCGTCGGCCAGCCTGACAATGGTGGGGTCATCGCCCAGGCCTTCCGTCAGGCGTGGACCAACTTCCTGGGCCTCCTCAGTGGCTTCATCGCCTCGCTCGGCGTCCTGCTGCCCCTCCTCTCTGTCATCGGCGCTGGCCTGGCGCTGGCCCGCAGATTCTGGCGCCGGCGAGCTGCCGCCACGACGTGAATTGTCCCGGCGGGCCGGCGCCTTGTGGCTGGCGCTGGCCCCGCCTCCCGTGGCCCCCTAGCTTTGGGCCCATCGCCCAGGTCGAATCTCTCACGCCACGGGTCCCATGACCGTTGATCTCCTCGCCATAGCCGCCCACCGCGACGACGTCGAGCTCACCTGTGCCGGCACGCTGCTCAAGGCTCGAGACGCGGGCCACCGGACCGGCATCATCGACCTGACGGCCGGCGAATCGGGGACCCGCGGCAGCGCCGATCTTCGGGCCGAGGAGGCGAGCCGGGCAGCGAAGGTGCTGGGAGTGACCGAGCGGCTCAACGCGGGGTTGCCGGATGCCTACCTGCACAACACCGACGAGACGCGGCGGGTGGTGGTGGAGCTCATCCGGCACTTCGCGCCGCGGACCGTGATTCTGCCCTTCCCAGTGGGCCGCCATCCCGACCATAGGGTCGCGGCTGAGCTCGGGCGCGATGCCTGCTTCCTGGCCGGGCTGGCACGTTACAAGGCGGGGGGCACCCCGCACCGGCCGCACAAGATTCTCTACGCCCTGGCCTATCGCGAGGACCCGCTCAAGCCCTCATTCGTCGTGGACATCTCGGCGGAGTTCGAGCGGAAGATGCAGGCCATCCGCTGCTATGCGAGTCAGTTCGACGGCGCCAAGGCGGCAGGCGAGATCTTTCCCACCGGCCAGGACCTCTACTCTCTGGTCGAAACCCAGTGCGCCCATTACGGGTCCCTCATCCGGGCTCGTTACGGCGAGCCCTTCTTTACCCATGAGACCCTCGCCGTGGACGATGTGGTCGCGCTTCAAGTGCAGAGCATGTGAAGGGGCCCCAACCTTAAGTCACCCATAGGGATAGCCTGACCCGGAGTGCCCTGACAGGGGGTGCTCAACTCGGCTATCTTTGCAGTCATGTCAGAGTCCTACACCTACCTCGATCACGCGGCCACCACTCCCGTCAGGCCCGAAGTCCGAGACGCGATGCTGCCATACCTGGGCGCGCGTTTCGGAAACCCCTCGAGTGCTCACCGGGAAGGGCGGGCGGCGCGCGCCGGGCTCGAGCAGGCGCGCCGGCAGGTCGCGGAGGCGCTTGGGGTCGAGCCAGTAGAGGTCTACTTCACTTCGGGCGGGACCGAGGCGGACAATCTCGCGGTGATCGGCGCGGCTCTCGGCGCCCGCGCGGCGGGGGCGCGGATGCTGGTCGCGGTGGCAGCCACGGAGCACAAGGCGGTGCTCGCGGCCTCGCACGCGGTCTCTCAGCAGGGGGGTGAGGAGCGGGTGATCCCGGTGCACCCTGACGGCCTGCTGGACCTCGAGGCCCTGGATCGTGTGCTCAGAGAACGCCCCGCCCTCGTCTCGGTCATGTGGGTGAACAACGAGACCAGCGTCATCCAGCCCATCCCCGAAATCGCACTGCGCGTGCAGGCACAGGGGAGCCTGTTTCACAGCGATCTGGTCCAGGCGGTGGGCAAGGTACCTTTCTCACTCCGAGACCCCGTTGTCCCGCTTGCTACGATCTCGGGTCATAAGCTTGGCGCTCCCAAGGGCATTGGCGCCCTGATCGCGCGGCGCGGGGCGCGCATCGAGCCGTTGCTCCACGGAGGGGGCCAGCAGTCCGGGGTCCGGCCGGGAACCGAAAACATCCTTGGCGCCGTAGGTCTGGGTTGTGCCGTGGCGCTCGCGGTTGCCGAGCAGGGCGCGGAGGGGACACGGCTTTCCCGACTCCGGGGAATGCTCCTGGAGGGCCTCCGAGCTCACGCCCCTGACCTTGAGGTCACCGGCGAATCAGCGCCGCGGGCCCCTCATGTCCTGAACCTGCGGATCCCGGGGATCAGAGCGGACGTGTTGCTCACTCGCCTGGACCTGGCGGGGATCGGCGCCTCGGGCGGATCGGCGTGCACCACCGGCGCGATCGAGCCATCCCATGTCCTCACCGCCATGGGTGTCGCGAGAGAGGCCGCTATTGGCGCAGTGCGATTCAGCCTGGGGCACAGCTCCACGGAGAACGATGTGAGCCGAGCGGTGGCGCTCTTTCCGTCCGCACTCGCGGCCGCCCGAAAGCTGGCGGAGGCCCTGGTCCATGGGTGAGCGCGTCCTGGTTGCGATGAGCGGCGGCGTGGACAGCTCCGTGGCGGCCGCGGTGCTGGTGGAGCGCGGCTACGATGTGGTCGGCGCCACCATGAAGCTGTTCTGCTACGGAGACAGCGTCCCCGATCGTCCCTGCTGCTCGCTCGACTCCATCGCCGATGCCCGGGCTGTCTCGGACCGACTGGGTATTCCCCATTACGTCCTGGACCTCGCCGATCGGTTCTCCCTCCGTGTCATCGACAACTTCGTTGAAGAGTACAGCCGCGGCCGGACACCCATCCCCTGTGTCCGCTGCAACAGCTTCACCAAGTTCCGGGACCTGCTGGCGCACGCCGACGCCATGGATTGCGCGTTTATCGCCACCGGGCACTACGCGCGGGCGACCGAGGGCCGCCTGTACCGCGGATCGGACCCGGCCAAGGACCAGAGCTACTTCCTGTGGGGGATCGATCGCGCGGTGCTGGGTCGGATGTTGACGCCGGTCGGCGCCCTCGCCAAGGCCGAGACCCGGGACTACGCCCGGCGCCTGGGCCTGGTGACGGCGGACAAGCCCGAGTCCGTGGAGATCTGCTTCGTCCCCGACGGGGATTATGCGGCGGTCCTGGAGCAGCATCTGCCGGCCGACGCGCCGGCTCTGCAGCGTGGCGCGTTCGTCACGCCGGACGGCGCGGTCATCGGCGAGCACGATGGATTTGCGCGCTATACGATTGGCCAGCGGAAGGGGCTGCCCGGCGGCGCCAGCGCGCCACGCTACGTCGTCGCCATTCGGCCTGAGACTCGGGAGGTGGTCGTGGGCGGGCCGGACGACCTGCTTGGCAGCTCGGTTGAGCTACAGGAGGTCAACTGGCTGGCGGATCCGCTTCCAGCGGGCGCCACCTGCGCCGTCCAGATCCGATATCGTTCCCCCGCCGTCCCCGCGACGGTGCTCGAGTGTGCGGAGGGTCGAATGCGCCTGGCCCTCGATCTTCCCGTTCGCGCCATCACCCCGGGCCAGTCGGGCGTACTCTACGCCGCCGACGGGCAGGTGCTTGGCGGTGGAGTCATCGCGTGAGACGCCCGCTTGCCGTTGTTGCCCCGTTGATGCTCCTCCTGGGTGGACCACTTGCCGCCCAGGGGAAGCCGGCGCTCACCATCGAGGACTTCATCACCACGCCGATCGTGGGCGATCCCCGGCTTTCGCCGGATGGCAGCCTGGTGGCCTTTACGGTGACGACGCCGTCGCTCGACGACAATCGCTCCACCTCCAAGATCTGGCTCGCGGACGTCACCACCGGCGAAACGTGGCAGGCGACGGCCAGCGCAGGCAGCGACCGTGCCCCACGCTGGTCTCCGGACGGCAAGATGCTGGCCTTTATTTCCACCCGTGACGGTTCCCAGCAGATCTGGCGCATGCCGATCCGGGGCGGGGAGGCGACCCGCATCACCAACCTCAGCTCGGGCATCACCGATTTTCTGTGGTCGCCCGATGCCAAGTCCATGTTCTACTGGGCGGACGTCCCGTGGGGGGACACCTTGGAGGCCGTGAAGCGGGCGGCGCCGTGGCCCACCGACGCGCGCATCTTCACCCGACTGTTCTACCGGCACTGGAACGAGTGGCGCCTGGGGATCCGGTCGCACCTGTTTCACGTGGACGTCGCCACGGGCGCCGTCACGGACATCACCCCGTTCGACCGCGATGTGCCACCGGTGGCCCTGGGGGGCGTCAACGACATCGCCGTTTCTCCCACCGGCACCGAGGTGGCGTTCGTCTACAATCCTGACTCCGCCCTGGCCCTCAGCACCAACAATGACGTGTTCGTGATGGGTCCGGACGGATCGGCGCGGCAGCCCGTAACGATCAACGCCGGTAACGACCACAATCCCCGCTACAGCCCCGACGGACGGTATCTCGGATACCTCGCGATGACCACGCCGGGGTTCGAATCCGACCGGCAGCAGCTCATGGTCTACGAGCGCGCCAACGGGCGGCGGGTGGCGGTCTCTCCGCGGTGGAACCTCAGCATCTCGGACTTCCATTGGCTGCCGGACGCCCACGCCGTGATCGCGGAAGTGGAGGATCGAGGCCACCGCGCCTTGTACCGCGTCGAGGTGCCATCGGGCCAGACGACCCGTCTCTTCGGCGGCGGCTCGAACACCGAGGTCGAGATCTCGCCCAAGGGCGACCGCATGATCTTCCTGCATAGCGCGGCCAACAGCCCGCCGGAGGTGTGGGTCTCGGACATCGACGGGAAGAATCCCCGCCCCGTCACCAAGGTGGATGCCGCGCGCTACGCGCCGCTCGGCCTGCTGCCGGCGGACAGCTTCGGCTTCATCGGAGCACTCGGCGACTCGGTGTTCGGCTGGCTCATCAAGCCGCCCGGGTTCGATCCGGTCGGCCGCTACCCCTTGATATATCTCATTCACGGCGGCCCGCAGGGGGCGTGGCTCGACGAGTGGCACCCGCGATGGAACTACGCGATGTTCGCCGCCCGCGGCTACCTCGTGGCCGCCGTCAACTTTCACGGGTCGACGGGTTACGGTCAGGCCTTCACCAACAGCATCAGCCGCAACTGGGGCAGCCTGCCCTACGAAGACCTGATGAAGGGTCTCGATGTAGTCTCCAGGCTCTCCAACGTGGACAGCCTCCGCATGGGGGCCGCCGGCGCCTCCTACGGCGGCTACATGATCTATTGGCTCGCGGGGCATACCAATCGGTTCCGCGTTCTGGTGGCGCACGACGGGATCTTCAACCCCCTCAGCATGTCCGGCACCACCGAGGAGGAGTGGTTCCCCATCTGGGAGTTTGGCGGGTCCGCGATGGTGCCGGCCGCCCGCGCCCTCATGGAGAAGTGGTCACCGGCCAATTTCGTGGCCAACTGGTCGACGCCGATGCTCGTGGTTCACAGCCAGAACGACTTCCGGGTGGACCTCTCGGAGGGGCTCCAGGCCTTTACGGCGCTCAACCTGAAGAAGGTCCCCGCCAAGTTCCTCTACTTCCCCGATGAGGACCATTTCATCACCAAGCCGAGGAACCGGCGCCTCTGGTGGTCAACCGTGCTCGACTGGCTCGACCATTACCTCAAGCCGGGCACCTGATGCGATCCCTCATTATCCCGTGGTTGATCAATACCCTGGCCATCTACCTCGCGGTGCAGGTGGTGCCCGGCGTGGATTATCGAGGTGGCCCGCTTGGGCTGATCGTGGTCGCGGCGCTCTTCGGGCTGGTGAACGCGGTGGTCCGGCCGATCCTCACCTTCCTCACCTGTCCCCTCGTGCTGGTGACGCTGGGCCTGTTCCTCTTCGTCATCAACGCCCTGATGCTGCTCTTCACGGCCTGGCTCTCCACCCACTTCGCGCTGGGCTTCGCCGTGCGGGGCTTCTGGCCCGCCTTCTGGGCCGGCCTCCTGATCAGCGTTGTCAGCCTGTTCCTGTCGATCGCCGTTGGAGAGAAGGAGGTCCGGGTGGTTCGACGGTAGCACGTCCCTGTTACCCGCCCGTTACAGCAGCACTAGTCGCCGGTCCTCCACTCGGTAGATTTCTGCGCCATGACCGATGTCGCGCTTCCCGCCTCCGTGGCCGTCACGCCCGCCACCCCGTCCCCGACCGTCGAGCTCGGGCAGCCGCAGTTCTACATCAATCGGGAGCTCTCCTGGCTGGAGTTCAATCGGCGCGTCCTGCACGAGGCGGAAGACGTGCGGAGCCCGCTGCTCGAGCGGCTCAAGTTCCTCGGGATCTTCAGCTCCAACCTGGACGAGTTCTTCCAGATCCGGGTGGCGGGCCTCAAGGACCAGCAGGCGGCGGGGTACAGCGAGCGCTCGCCGGACGGGCTGACACCGGAAGAGCAGCTCCGCCAGATCGCCGCGGTGGTTCGGGGCCAGGTAGATGACCACGCGCGGTGCCTGCACGCGGAAGTGCTCCCGGCCCTGGCCTTCCAGGGCGTGGCGGTCCTCGACATCGAACAGGTGACGCCTGAAGAGCGGCGCCAGCTGGACCGCTACTTTCAGGCGAACGTCTTCCCGGTGCTCACCCCGCTCGCGGTCGACCCGGCGCACCCCTTCCCGTACATCTCCAACCTGAGCCTGTCCCTCGCGGTAGCGCTGCGTGGCGCGGACGGCGAGGAGCACTTTGCGCGCGTGAAGGTGCCCAAGATCCTCCCGCGGTGGGTCCGCGTCGGAGAGGGCTGGCGCTACCTGCCGCTCGAGCAGCTCATTACCGCCAACATCGAAGCGCTCTTCCCCGGGATCGAGATCCTGGGCTGCCATCCCTTCCGGATCACCCGGAACACCGACTTCGAGGTCGATCACGACGAGGCGGAAGACCTGCTGAGCACCGTTCAGGAGGAAGTCCGCAACCGGCGTTTCGGCGCCGTGGTCCGCCTCGAGGTCTCGCCGGGACTCGGCCAGGCCATTCGCGACGTGCTGCTGGCGGAGTTCAACGCCGCCCAGGCATCCCTCTCGGCCCCACTCGGCGCGGACGACGTCTACGAGGTGCCGGGTCTCCTGGATACGGCGGATCTGCTCGCATTGGCGGCACAGGTGGACCTGCCGGCCCTCAAGGACCCGCCGCACCACCCGGCGACGCCGGCGCGGCTGGCCGGCGGCCGGAACATCTTCGAGGCGATTCGGGAAGGCGATATCCTCGTCCACCACCCGTATGAGAGCTTCACCAGTTCGGTCGAACGGTTCATCCAGACCGCGGTGGACGACCCCGACGTGGTCGCGCTCAAGCTCACGCTCTACCGGACGGGTGGCGATTCGAGCATCGCGCGGCTGCTCGCCCAGGCCGCCGAGCGCGGCAAGCAGGTGGCGGTGCTGATCGAGCTCCAGGCCAGGTTCGATGAGGAGAACAACATCCGCTGGGCGCAGCGGCTGGAGGACGTCGGAGTGCACGTGAGCTACGGGGTGGCGGGCCTCAAGACTCACGCCAAGATCATGCTGGTGGTGCGGCGGGAGGGGGACGCGATGCGTCGCTACGTGCACCTCGGCACCGGCAACTATCACCCCCGGACGGCCCGCCTCTACACCGACTTCGGGCTGTTCACCGCGGACCCCGATCTGGGTGCCGACCTGACCGATCTGTTCAACGTGCTCACCGGCTTTGCCGCCCCCACCGAGTACCGCAAGCTGATCGTCGCGCCCCGCGGCATGCGTGAGCGGTTCATCGCCATGATTCGCCGAGAGGCGGAGCATGCCCGGGCCGGGCGGCCCGCGCGCATCATGGCCAAGATGAACGCGCTGGTGGACGCCCCGATCATTCAGGCGCTGTACGAGGCGTCGCAGGCCGGCGTGGAGATTGACCTGATCGTGCGCGGGATCTGCTGCCTCCGACCGGGGATTCCCGGCACCAGCGAGCACATCCGCGTCATCAGCATCATCGGTCGGTTCCTCGAGCACTCCCGCGCGTTCTACTTCCTGAACGCCGGCGCCGAGGAGGTTTACATCGGCTCAGCCGACTGGATGCCGCGCAACCTCGACCGTCGCATCGAGGCCGTCGTCCCCATCGGCGACCCGGTGCACCGTCAGACGCTCCGAGATCTGCTCGAGTTCATGTGGCAGGACAACCGACAGGCCTGGGATCTCACGGCCGACGGTCGCTACACCCAGCGTCATCCCGAGACCCCGGACGCCGAACGCGCAACGCATCGCATGCTGATGGAGAGCTACCGGGAGAGCGGGCGGGCGAGTGGGGCGGTGAGTGGGGAGCGGTGAGAGGTGAGAGGTGAGAAGTGAGAAGTGAGACGTGAAAGGTGATACCACCCTTGCACCCCTGTACGCTGTACGCTGAACGCTCTTTCAGTACGCCATCCCCCCCGCCTCTGCGAACTTCTTGAGCAACTCCTCCTGCTCCGCCGTGACTTTTTCCGGCACCTGCACCTGTACCTGAACCAGTTGATCGCCCTTCCGATCACCCTTCTCGATGCCCATCCCCTTGAGCCGGAACTTGCGCCCCGGCTGGGTCCCGGGGGGAATCCGCAGCACTACCTTCTTTCCATCCAGGGTCCGCACCCGAAGCCGCGTGCCGAAGACGGCCTGCGCGAGGTTGATGGGGACCTCGCAGACGATGTCCAGGTTCTCCCGATGGAAGAAGCGATCGGGTTGCACCTGAAAGGTCACCAGGATGTCTCCCTTGGGCTCCCCGGGGCCCGAGGACTCGCCTTGCCCTCGAAGCCGGACGCGAGACCCGGATTCGGTCCCGGCTGGGACCGTAATCAGCACTTCCCGCTCGGTACGGATCTCCCCCGCCCCGTTGCAGGTCGGGCAGGGAGCAGAGGGGATCTTGCCCCGGCCACGGCACTGCGGGCAGGGGCGGCTCACCGCGAATCCACCCTGACCGAAGGTCACCGTGCCTCGCCCGTTGCATTCGGGGCAGGTGGTGATCTTGGCCCCCGGGGCCGCGCCGCTTCCCTTGCACTGCGGGCAGGTTTCGGTGAGCGGCAGGCGCACCGGCACCTTCCCGCCGAGCGCGGCCACCCGGAACGGAATCTCGACCAGGGTCTCGATCGCCTCGGGCCCGGCCGCTTCGCGCCGACCCCCACTCGCAGCCCCGCCGCGCCCGAAAATGGACGAGAAGATGTCTCCCAGGCCGAAGCTGCCCAGATCCGAGAAATCGAACCCCTCGGGCTCGGCCGCCGGACCACCCGCCCGTCCCCGAGCCCCGGCGCCGGACTGCCGCCGCGCGCCTCCGTCGAACGCGCCCAACCGGCGCATCTGGTCATACTGTTTGCGCTTGTCGGGATCCGACAGCACCGCGTGCGCTTCGGAGATCTCCTTGAAGCGTTCCGCGGCTTGGGGGTTGTTCGGATTCGCGTCCGGGTGGTACTGCTTGGCCAGCCGGCGGTAGGCTTTCTTGATCTCCTCGGCAGTCGCCGAGTCGGGCACGCCGAGGACCTGGTAGAAGTCCCTGGCCACGGTCAGGCATGCCCTTCGGAGGAGAACACCTGGACCCGCGCCGGCCGGATCAGCGCCCCCTTGAACCGGTACCCGGCCTGGAAGGTCGCGCTCACCACATGATCCGGCTGACCGGGCGGCGGCGGCACCACAGACACGGCCTCGTGCACGGCCGGGTCGAACGGCTGCCCCACCGGATCGAGTCGTTCGAGACCCGCGGCCTCCAGCTCCTTGCGGAGCTTCCGATCGATGAGGACTAGGGCCTGGTGCATCACGTCACCCTGCGCGGCCGGGGTGCCGCCCGCCACCACCCGGTCGAGATCGTCGAGCACGTCGAGGAGTTTGACCGCCAGGGCGGCCTGCGACCTCTGCGCCATCTCCTCTCTTTCCCGCGCGGCCCGCTTCCGGAAGTTGTCAAACTCCGCCGCCAGCCGAAGCATCCGATCCCGGGTCTCGCCCAACTCGCCCTCGAGCCGCCGCACGGCCTCGACCGGCGGCTCGACCGGCAGGCCCGAAGCCGCACCTGTCCCGAATTCCGCCGTACCGGCATCGGCGCTCATCTCCGAAAACGACCCTGGGGGGGCGGGCTGTCCCTCTCCAACATTTTTATTTTCAAGCACTTGCGTGTGGCCTCTCGAAGATCGCTGGTTGAAGAATAATAGCAACCGGCGTGCCTCGTAGGAACGTCAGATTGGCAGGGGATTCTAGGCGCCCCCCTCGATCCCGAGGAGCATTCGGAACAGAGACAGCTGCGCCGCCCTGCCCCGTATCTCCGATCGATCGCCGGGGAAGACTTGGCGAAAGGCCGCAGAGGCGCCGCGGACCCAGGTGGCGATGAAGACCAGGCCCACCGGCTTCTCCGCGGTTCCGCCGCCCGGCCCGGCAATGCCCGTGATCGCGACGGCAAGGTCGGCCTGGAAACGCCGAGCCACCCCTTCGGCCATCGCAACCGCCACCGGCTCGCTCACCGCCCCCTCGCGCTGCAGCAGTTCAGCTGGGACGTAGAGCAGCTCCTGCTTCACCCGGTTGTCGTAGGCGATGACCCCACCCAGGTACACCTCGGACGACCCCGGAATGTTGGTCAGGCGCTCGCCGAGCCCTCCTCCCGTGCAGGACTCCGCCGTCGCCAGGCGCCAGCCTCGGCTCCGCGCCGCGGCCAGAACCAGTGCGGCGAGGTCGTCCCGCCCTTCCCCGTACACACACGCCCCGGCCCGTTCCCGGAGTTCCCTCGCCGCCGCCTCCAGTCGCGCATCGGCCTCCGCGCCCGGGAGGTTCCAGGCGGTGAGTCGCAGATCGACGCCCTCGGCACCGGGGAGATAGGCCAGCGAGATCGGCGCCAAGGTCTCCTCAATCGCCCCGAGTCGCTCCGCCAGGGTGGATTCCGGGATTCCCGTCGTCCGCACCGTTCGCGACCGCACCACCTGGCCCCCGGCCCGTTCCGCGAGGCGCGGGAGCACCTCGTGCCGAAGGAGCCCACGCATCTCCGAAGGGACGCCCGGAAGGAGAATGCCGAGGCCCGGGCGGCCTTCGAGCCAGAGACCAGGGGCGGTGCCCCAGCGGTTTGGCAGCACCGTGGCGCCTTCCGGCACCTCTGCCTGACAGCGGTTTCTCTCAGACGGCACCCGGCCGAAGCGGGCGAAGCGTTCCACCAATCCGTTCCACAGCTCCGGCCGGAAGGTGAGCTCCATCCCGAAGAGGTCGGCGACGACCTTCTTGGTCACGTCATCCGCGGTTGGACCCAAACCACCGGTCGCGAGAAAGGCGCCGGTACGGCTGAGCGCTTCCGCCGCCGCCGCCCGGATGGCGGGCGGGTCGTCGCCGACGCTGGTCCGGCGGACCACGCGTACGCCCGCGGCCGCGAGCGATTCGCCGAGTTGCGCGCCGTTGGTGTCAACCGTGAGGCCGAGCAGCAGCTCGGTGCCGATGGTGAGAATCTCGATCTGCATCAGGAGGCCGGCCCCGTGGCGCGGGCGGGCGGGAGGCGTGTCAGCTGCTCGGCCGGAACAGCTCGCGGTAGCGGTACATGTACACCACGAAGGAGTAGATCGTTAGGCCGGTGGCCAGGGCCAGCGTGAGGGCGACCACACCGCCGTGAAACTCGTTCCAGTACTCCGCCCACTGGCTGTGCTCCCAGCCCATGGGCTTGAGGGCGTCGCGGAAGGTGAACCACAGGAAGGTGGCCCCGATGTAGATGTTCTGGAGCGTGGCTTTGAGTTTCCCTGCCCCGCCTGCCGGAATTACCACGCCGCGGTGCTTGGCCCACCACCGGAACCCGGTCATGGCCAGCTCACGGCCGATGAGCAGCAGGCAGACCCAGAGCGGGATGCTCCCCCACACCGGGATATCGTAGAGGTCGTGCCGGGTGCGGGAGATCCAGTAGATCGGGATGATGGTCGCGAAGAGCAGCAGCTTGTCCGCGATGGGGTCGAGCAACTTGCCCAGGTCGGTCACCAGGTTCCGGGACCGGGCCAGGTACCCGTCCACGACATCGGTGACCGCGGCGAACAGGAAGATCAGAAAGCAGATGAGCTTGGGCCAGTAGCCGGCGATGAACGGCAGGAGGGCGATAACGGGGGTCAAGCCGATCCGAACGAGGGTCAGGACGTTCGGCAGGTTCCACATCACGTCGATCCGAGACTCTTGAGCACGAGTTTGCTGACGGCCTTCAGCGTGTCGAATACCCCTTCCCCGCTCATCGCGACCGCCTCGAAGTAGGGCGCCCGTTCGACCCATTGGCCTTCCAGCTCCTCGACCAGAGTCTCTCCCTCATGGTAGGGATCCGGCGTGAGCCGCTGGCGCGCGGGATCCTCGATCGCCCAGCCGGGGTTGAGGGCCGCCTGCAACTCGCGCACTGGGGCGGCATTGGGCAGGTCGCGCTTGTTGTACTGCACCACGAACGGAATGGACGTCAGGTTGTACCCGTGCTGCGCCATGTTGTCGTACAGGTTCTGCATCGACTCGATGTTGGCCTCCATCCGCTCGATCTGGCTGTCGGCGACGAATACCACCCCGTCGACCCCCTTGAGGATCAGCTTTCGCGAGGCGTTGTAGTACACCTGCCCCGGCACGGTATACAGATGGAACCGGGTCTTGAACCCCCGGATCGTGCCGAGATCCACCGGGAGGAAGTCGAAGAAGAGGGTCCGCTCGGTCTCGGTGGCGAGGGAGATCAGCTTCCCGCGGGAGTTCGGCGCCACCTTGTTGTAGACGAACTCGAGGTTCGTGGTCTTGCCACCGAGCCCCGGGCCGTAATACACGAGTTTGCAGTTGATTTCGCGTGAGGCGTAGTTGATCATCGACATGGAATTGTCACTCCGCCTCAGGCGCCGAACAGCTTGTCAAGCTCATCTTCCGCCTCGCCCAGAAAGCCGGTCTCCACCTTAGGCTGGCCGGCCGCACCGCGCGTGAACATGTCCTCGAAGACCTGCCGCAGGTCCAGCACCGTTTGCCGCACTCGGAGCTTCACCAGCCCGAGCGTAGTCCGGTTGTCGAACAGCACTACCAGGATCACCCGCCTGGCGATGTCGGCGAGATACATCGACTCCTTCTCGCCCTGGTGGAACAGGCTGCCGAACTCGGGCTCGCCGATCATCCGGGCCAGCTGATCGTTGGCGCTGAAGTCCGCCGCGGTCAAGGACGCGAACGCGGTCGGGTCGAAACTGGGTTCCTCGCCTACCACGGCGACCATCTGCCCCGTCCGGTCCACGATCATCCCGGTCCGCGCGTTGCTCTCGCGCAGGAACTCGGTCAGGATCACATGGATCCGGCTCGAGTCCTCCTCCCGGAACGACCAGCTGGATGCACCGGACATGGCCCTCCCCTGCGGTTAGCCGAGCGCCGTCTCGAGGCGCCGAACGATCGTTGCCGCCCGCCGTCTCAGGAGCGGGACCCGCTCCCACGCCAGATAGTCCCGGAGCAGCCGCACGGTCTCCGCCCCGCCGCCTTCGGCCAGCGCCGTCAGTGCCGCCAGCCGGCTGAGCGGCTTGGGACTGAACAGCGCGTCCCGATGCCGGCCCACATGTCGGGCGGCAACCGCCCAGCCCAGCGCCACTCCAAGGGTCAGCCCCACTACCACGGCGCCGCGCCGCATGGTCACCCCACCTGCTGCCGCGCGGACAGCGCGTGCGCCAGCGTGACTCCGTCCACGTACTCGAGATCACCGCCGACCGGAAGGCCGCGCGCCAGTCGAGTCACCCGCACGCCCTTCCCCGCCAGCAGTTCCTGCACGTAGGTGGCCGTGACTTCCCCTTCCATCGACGGATTGGTCGCGAGAATCACCTCGCGCACTTCACCCCCCTCGACCCGTGTCACCAGCTCGCCCAGCCGGAGCGCCTCCGGGCCGACCCCCGCCAGCGGATCGAGGCGGCCGCCCAGCACGTGGTACCGCCCGCGGTACTCGCCCGCGCGCTCGAAGATCGTGACCCCGGAGGGCTCTTCGACGACGCAAATGAGACTGGCATCCCGGCGCGGATCCAGGCAGATCTCGCACCGCTCGTCCTCGGCGAGGTTGCCACACTCCACACAGGGGCGCACCCGCTCCGCCACCGCGATCAGAGCTCCTGCGAGCTTCACCAGCCGGTCGCCCGGCTGCTGTACCAGGTGGTGGGCCAGGCGCTGGGCGGTCTTGCGACCAATTCCCGGCAACCTGGCGAATTCGGAGACCAGATCGTCGAGGGCGCCCACGAGCCCGGCTACAGCGGCGAGAATGGCAGGGTCGGAAGGCGCCGCATCTCCTGCTGGAGCGCCTCGGCGGCCCGCCGCTGACCTTCGGCAATCGCACTCAGAATCAGGTCGGCCAGCAGATCCGCATCCCGTCCTGCGAAGGCCTCGGGGTCGATCTGGAGCGACCGGACCGCGCCCTTGCCATCGACGGTGACCCGGACCAGCCCGCCCCCCGTCTGCGCATCGTATGTCTTCTCGGCCAGGTCGTGCTGGAGCTGCTGAAGGCGCCCCTGCATCTGCTGGCTGAGCTGCATTAATTGCTGCCAATCGGCCATGGGAAAAGATCGCTAAGTGACTGCAAAGTCTGAGGAAAGTAGAGGTCTCTCTGGCCCAAGGCAAGCAACCTGAGACCTCACTCCAGAACCTCAAGATCGAGCGAATCGGCGGCCGCCTGAAGGGTCGGGTCCCGGGCCTTGAGGAGTTCCAGCCGTTCCGCTCGGTTCTCGGCCTCGGAGAGCCGCCGGGTCCGGGGCGCGGATCCCCCCTCTTCGGCGGGGCCCTCGGCGATACTCATCAGGACCGGGCCCCCAAGTACCTGGGCCAGGACCCGCTCGCCGGCATTGCGCTGCCGTTCGAGGGTCTCGAGGTGGATCGGATTGCCGTCCGGGAGTGCCAGAACCACAGAAGGGGACTCGACCCGGACGGGGCGGGCGGCTGCCAACGCCTCGCCCAGCAGCCGGCTCTGGTCCCGGGCGACCCCCACCAGGGCGGGCCAGACCCCCACCAACCCCTCCAGCGTGAACGGCGCGGTGACGGCCTCCGCGGGGTCGGGAGATGGCCGAGTCGCTGCGGCCCCGTCTGCCTGGGCCCCCGTCACCGAGCCGGCCGTCGCGGGGGCCGCCGGCGTAGGAAGCGGGGCCGCGGCAGCGGGAACGGGTGTAGAGGTAGGGGCCACGCCAGCCCCGGCGACGAGAGCCTCGAGATCAACCGTGCGATCCATGAGGGTCCAGCGCAGCAGCAGCGTCTCGACTGCGAGCCGGGGATCAGCGCTCCGCCGGACGGACAGCTCCGCGTCGGTCAGCAACCGGAGCATCCGCAGCACATCGCCCGCCGCCAGCCGTCCGCGGTAACGCTCCAGCACCTGGGTCAGCGCATCGGTGAGTCCCTCGGGGGCCGCGTCGAGCTGCAGCATGAGGAGGGCCCGGAGGGTCTCGCCGGTCCCCGCGATGAACTCACCCAGATCGGCGCCGGCCTCCTCGATCCGGTCAAGCAGCTTGAATACGCCGGCCGGATTGCGGCTGGACACGATCTCGAGCAATTCCGCGAACGTCTCATCCGCCACCAGGCCCAGGATCTCCCGGACCCGCTCGGCTGTCACGCGCCCTTCGCCGAAGGAGAGGCACTGGTCAAGGACGGACAACGCGTCCCGCATGCCGCCGTCGGCCTGCCGCGCGATCAGGGTCAGCGCATCCTCGTCAGCCTCGATCTGCTCCGCCTTGAGTACGGACCGCAGCCGGTCGCGGATGGCCGACGCGCCGATCCGCCGGAAATCGAAGCGCTGCAGGCGCGACAGCACCGGCGCGGCCTGCTGGGCAATCTTGTGCGGCTCGGTGGTGGCAAAGACGAACACGACGCCCGGCGGGGGTTCCTCGAGAATCTTGAGCAGTGCGTTCCAGGCCTCGCGGGTGAGCATGTGCGCTTCATCCACGATGTAGACCTTGTGATGGCCCTCGCGGGAGGCGGCGTACATGGCGCGCTCCCGGAGCTCGCGCGCATCGTCCACGCCCCGGTTGGAAGCGGCGTCGATCTCGACCACGTCGAGCCCCGCCGAACCGGTCCAGATGCGGCGGCAACTCTCACACTCGCCGCAGGGCTCGCCCGGCGGCTCCGCCGAGCCCTTGCGCTCGCAATTGAGCGCCATGGCCAGAATCCGGGCCGCGGTGGTCTTGCCGACCCCGCGGGGACCGGTCAGGAGATAGCCGTGCCCCACCCGGTTCCGCACTACGGCGCCGCGGAGCACCGTGGCAACGTGGTCCTGGACCAGCAGATCGCTGAAGCGGCGGGGACGGTACTTGCGTGCAAGGGCGAGCGCCATGTGGGGAAGGTAGCGAAGGGGCCCCGGGTTCGGCTATACTTTCCGAGCCCCAGGTCCGAAGGGCGCTGGCGCGCGAACCGCGTCAGGACCTCGCCGGTAGCAGCGCTAAGCGATGTCCGGTGTCGCTTCGGGGTGCCTGGGGCACTCTCCTTTCTTCCACCCGCATCGTCAGGTCGTCTCCGCCGCCCGGAGTCACGGATGCACCTCGCGCCGCTGGACTGGGCCATCGTCGTTGCGTCCATCATGATCTCGTTTCTCCCGGCGCTCTTCTTCTGGCGCCGGGCCGGCAGGTCCACCACCGAGTTCTTCACCTCGGGACGGGCCGCGCCCTGGTGGCTGGTCGGGATCAGCATGGTCGCGACGACCTTCAGCACCGACACGCCGAACCTGGTCACCAATCTGGTCCGCGAGCACGGCGTGGCGGAGAACTGGGTCTGGTGGTCGTTCCTGCTCACGGGCATGATGACCGTCTTCCTGTATGCCCGCCTGTGGCGCCGGTCCGGCGTGCTGACCGATCTCGAGTTCTACGAGCTCCGCTACTCCGGCCGGGCCGCGACCTTCCTCCGCGGCTTCCGGGCTGTCTACCTTGGCCTGTTCTTCAACTGCGTCATCATGGCTACGGTTAATCTGGCCGCCGCCAAGATCGCCGCCGTCGTCCTGGGCTGGCCAATGGACCGGACCCTGCTGGTCTGCGCCACGATGACCATCTTCTTCGCCTCCGTATCCGGCCTCTGGGGTGTCCTGGTCACCGACTCGCTGCAGTTCGGCATCACCATGACCGGCACCTTCGCCGTGACCTACTTCGCGCTCCAGCAGCCGGAGGTCGGCGGACTCTCCGGACTGCTCGCCCGGGTGCCCACCCACGTGCTCGACCTGGTGCCGGACTTCGGCGACTGGGGAACCGCGCTCACCGTGTTCATCATGCCGCTCGCCATCCAGTGGTGGTCGGTGTGGTATCCCGGGGCCGAGCCGGGCGGCGGGAGTTATATCGCCCAGCGGATGCTGGCGGCCCGCACCGAGAAGGACGCGGTGACCGGCACCCTGCTCTTCAACGTGCTGCACTATGCGCTGCGTCCATGGCCCTGGGTGCTGACCGCGCTCGCCTCCACCCTGGTCTACCCGCACCTCTCGGATATCGCGCGTGCGTTCCCGTACGTCGACCCTTCGCTGATCGGGCCCGACGTGGCGTACCCGGCCATGATGCGGTTCCTGCCGGCGGGATTCCTCGGCCTCGTCGTTGCGGGTACGCTCGCGGCCTACCGCTCCACCACCGAGACCCACCTGAACTGGGGCACCTCCTATCTGGTGCACGACCTGTACCGCCGCTTTCTCCGACCGGGAATGCCGGAACGGCATTACGTGCTGGCCGGGCGACTCACCACGGGCGGGCTGATGCTCTGCGCCGCGCTCACCACCTACGCGTTGTCCACCGCCAAGGAGGCGTTCGATCTCATCCTCTCGATCGGCGCCGGAACCGGGCTCATCTACCTGTTGCGCTGGTTCTGGTGGAGAGTGAACGCGATGAGCGAGATCGCCGCCATGATCTCGAGCTTCCTGGTAGCCGTCGCGTTCACGATTCTGGCGAAGACAGGCCACCCGGTCCCCGAACCGCTCGCGCTGGTGCTGAACGTGGCCGTCACCACGGTCGCCTGGGTATCGACCGCCTATCTCACCCAGCCGACGTCCCTGGACCGCCTGATGGCGTTCTACCGCCTGATCCGCCCGGCGGGGCCGGGGTGGCGCGCGATTCGGGCCGCGACGGGCCTTCCTCCATCGGAGGACAGCCTGCCACAGGCGCTCCTCGGCTGGTCATTGGGAATCGGGTTCGTCTACGCCGCGTTGTTCGGGACGGGGAGTTTCCTCTACGGACGGACGCCCCAGGGCATCGCCTGGCTGGTCGTCTTCCTGCTGAGCGGCGCCGGGCTGCTGCGCCTCGTGCCGCGGCTATGGGCGGCCCAACGGAGCTGACCCGCCTACCAGAGTGAGCGCGTCAGGTCGCGGAGGGTCCGCTCCAGATCGGCCTGCAGCGATTCGAGGGAGGTGAGGAGGCGAAACTGGACGCGGGCCCGGTCCAGGTTCTGGCCGGGACGGCTGATCCGATAGTAGGTGTCACCCGCCAGGTGGTCGGTCAGGAACCGGACTCCCTGCTCGTAGGTGATCAGCAGGCCGGCGGGGACGAAGAACCTGAGTTCCTCCTCGTTGAGAATCCCTTTCCCTCCCGCGCTCAGAAAGCCGGACGTCCACGCCAGAAAGAGCTCCGGTTCGACCTGCACCCGCGCGAGATCGGCCTCATCCTCGCCAGCCGAGCTGCTGGCGGAGCGGATGAGATCGCCGACATCGTGCAGCACCGTGCCCATCATGACGGTATCGAGGTCGACCACCGCAAGGCCCTGCCCGGATTCGGCGTCCAACAGCACGTTGGACGGTTTGGCGTCGTTGTGGACTATTCGAGTCGGAATCGACCGGCCGGCCAACAGCTCTGTGAGCGATTCGGCGGCTGCGTGGCGGGTCCGCACGAACCCGATCTCGGAGGCGACCGAGCCGACCCGGCCCGCGGGGTTGCGTCGGAGTGTCTCCTCGAACTCCGCAAGCCGTGACGGCGCGTGGTGGAAGTCCGCCAGGGAGGTTTCGAGCGGCTCGCCCGGCCACTGGGCCACAAGCCGGTGGAACATCCCGAAGGCCGCCCCGACTTCTCGAGCCTCCTGCGGGTCGACGACCGTGTCGATGGTCCGCGTCTCTGGGATGAAGCGGACGAGCCGCCAGGTCGCGCCGTCGGCCGCCAGCACGGCGATCTCCCCACTCAACGCCGGAAGGAGCTGCAACACCCGCCGATCCGCGTCGGGGAGGTGTAGACCAGCGAGGGAGTCCGCGAGATGCGCCGTCACTCGGGCCACGTTCCTCATGACGGCGCCGGCGTTTCGAAAGACCGTCGGGTTGAGCCGCTGAAGGAGGTACTCACCTGGCCCCCCGGGGCCGGGGCCCTCCACCCGATACGAGGCGTTGATGTGGCCGCCGCCATGCGGCTTGACCGACGCCAACCGGGTGAACCCGAAGCGTGCCAGGACCTCTCGCACGTCGAGCCCGACCTCTACTCCCACGGCCGCTCCGGATATTCCCCGCGGCGCACCTGGTCGTCCAGAAACGCCACCACCCGTTCCCGATCCTCAGCGTGGGTGAGCCCGCACCAGGCGCTGCTGGTGGGGATGATCTGCACCGCGGCCTCCCCGCGGCTGATCAGCTCCTCGACCGAGTCGGGCAGCGGACACTCCAGTTCGAGCCCGGGGTCGGCGGCCAGAAAGCGGCCGAACGCCTCCGCCAGCGGCGCGAAGATGGAGGGATGCATCGCCCACAGGTTCATCGAAACCCGGGTCCCGCTCGAGAATCGCCGGCGCCGTTCCCCCACCACGCCGATGAACTCCCCGGGAGCCCCCTGCTTCAGGTCGCGAACCTCCTCGATGTGCTTGAGCGCCCCCTCGCGGTTGGGCTCCAGAACCGCCCGGTTCACGCCGCCCACCGGCGATACCGTCTGCTCCAGGCGGAAGGCGACGGTGGCGTGCTGCCCGGGCCCAGCCCCCGTTTCCAGGAACCGCGCCGCTGCGGCGATTGCGGGACGTCCGTAGAAATCGTCCGCGTTGAGCACCGCGAAGCCGCCGGGGACCGCCGTGCGCGCCGCCAGCACCGCCTGGGTGGTGCCCCACGGGCGCCGCCGGTCCGCCGGCAGCACCCGGCCCGCCGGAAGGTCGTCGAGCCTTTGCGGCCGGATGAAGACCTCGAGGCGCTCCCGGTACCGTGCTCCAACACCGGCTTCAAAGCTGGAGACGGCCTCCGGCGGTACCACGAAGACGGCGCGCCCGAAGCCCGAGCGCCAGGCGTCGTAGAGCGAATAGTCGAGGAGGGTAGCTCCGCCAGGCCCCACCCGCTCCAGCTGCTTGAGCCCGCCGTACCGGGAGCCACGGCCGGCCGCAAGGAGGATCACCGTGAGCGGCGCCCATCCGGACTCTGGCCACTGCACCCCTTCCGCGCCCCCCGCCGCCATGGCGTCGTCGCTGCTCATCGGGCGGGAGCGAACAGGACCGCGTTGGTCAGCAGCCGGGCCGGGCCGCGCCAGAAGCCTCGGTAGACGGGATTCCCGGCGAACAGCACGACTCTGCCCGCACCCACCGTCTCGACCGCGGCCCACACGCTGTGATCGAGAAGTCGTTCGGTGTTCCTGGGCCAGCCCCACCCCGACAGCAGGAGGTCTGGTCCCGTGAAGGCCACCGGGTTTGCCCCCTTCTCCGAGGGGCGAAGCAGTCGGTCGGTGTCGAGGAACACCGCGAGCTGGTCGTGATCGTACCCGAAGGTGAGCCAGTGGGAGTGATCCAGCGTCGCCCGGAAGATGCTGCCCGGAATGAATTCGGGCCGGGCTCCCAGGGAGGCGGTCGGCGAGACGATGGGGGGCCCCAACCCGTCGTTCGCCAGCGTCGTGTCCCGGCCGCCCCCGCTGTCTCCGGCGACGTGCGCGATGCTGGTCAGTCCAACTTCCTTGCGCGCCAGCAGATCGATTCCCCCTCCGATCGCGATGAGCGCCGCGCCACTTTCGACCCAGCGCTTGAGCCGGTCGGCGCCCGCCTCGCGCAGCTCCTGCCACGCGCGGCCCGCCCCCGCATCCGGAATGATCAGCACGTTGTATGGCGTCAGGTCGGCGCTGCCGATGGCACTCAGCTCGATCGGGGTGATTGGCACGCCCAGCTCCCGTTCGAAGTAGAACCAGATGGCGCCAAACGAGCTCTGCTCGATCCCTTCGCCGGCCGCCAGCAGGACCCGGGGCGCCTTGAGGCTCAGCACCTCCTCACTGCCAATGCCGTACTGTCCGGTGTCCGGGAAAGCGGACTGCACGGCCACCACCTGTGCACCCACCTCCCGCGCGATGGCCGCGACCCGATCATGAAGCTGACCGGGGTTCCGCTGCACGCGGGCCACGAATGTTCCTCTGGGATAGGTCACGCTATCCGCCACAACCGGCTGCGAGGCGACGGAGACTCGAAACCCTTCCCGGAGGAGCCGCATCGCGAGACGAACGCCCCCTTCGGTTCGATCCGAGAACAGGTACGCGGACTGCGCCGGCGCGGGCGGAACGGGCGGAAGCAGCGAATCGTCGACACCGACACGGTCTCCGGTCACCCGGGCGGTGTCATCGGTCCACCACGCGTCGAGCCCCAGGGTGAACGGCAGCGACCAGCTGGTCACGTCGTAGAACTCGTACCCTTCCTTGGTCTCATCCTGGCCCCGGCGCTGGTTCCGCTCGTAAGCGGCAAGTTGCGAGCGGACAAAGCTCGAATCGAACGATGCCCGCGGCTCCAGCACGGTGGTGGCGAGCCACGCTTCGGGCTGGGCGAGATCCACCACATAGGTCCCGGGCTCGAAGGCATGCCGCGCCGGGGCGCCGCCGAAGTACCCGTTCGCCCGGAGCGTCGTGTATGGCCGGGTGAGGCGGACGACCTCGATCTTCTCCTCCGCGAGCCGACGGGCGAGCCAGCCGGTCCACCGCGGATCGGGGCCGGAGAACAGCACCCGGCGGAGCGGCCGCCGTCGAGCCTCGGCCATGCCTGTGGCGTGAAAGTCGTAGAAGTCCCGCAGCCGCTCCGCTCGAGCCCGCGCGGCGGTCTCGAGCGTCGCCAGCGAGGCCACATAATGGTGGGCAATAGCCATCTCGAGGCTCACATCGGAGCCGTCGTCCTTCCGCTCGCGCAGCGCCGGCCCACCATCTGTCTCGTAGGTCATCCCGACCCCGCCGCGCATCGACGGCCACATGTCGATGTAGCCCGGATAGAAGAAGTCGAACACCCCCCGCACATAGTACTGCCAGCCGTAGTGGTCAAAGGCGTGGGCGTTTCCGCGCCCGAAACGCTCGAACCAGGCATAGGTCCCGCGGGGAAGGTTCTGGTTGTGCGCCTCCGCCACTGGTGGGAAGAAGTACTGTGACGTAGTGCTGTGCAGGTCCGCCACGACCTGGGGGCGCCATCGCACGAACACGCCGGCGATCGCCCTGGATTCCTCCTGCGACTGGGCGAGCATGTCCCGATTGAGGTCGAACCGGTAGTGGTTATACCGGCCGTCGACCGCCCACGGCTCCGTCTGCTCGAGGGCCGACGGATCGTCTGTCCCGACGGCGACCGAGTTGGACCACGTAGCGAACCGTTCATGGCCGTCCGGATTCTGGGACGGATTGATCAGGACCACGACGTTCTTGAGGATCTCGAGCGTTGCCGGCTCCTCCGAGGCAAGCAGCTGATACGTGGTCTGCATGGCGGCCTCGAACCCCGCCGGCTCATCTCCATGGACCGAGTGCGTGAGCAGGACCGTGACCGGCGTACCTTCGGCAAGCGCCGCCGCCGACTGCGCGCTGGTCTGCAGGGGATCGGCCAACTGCGCGAGGTTGCGCCGAATCTCGTCCAGGCGGGCCAGATTCTCCGGGGCCGAGATGATGAGCAGCCGCATGACCCTCCCTTCCGCGGTTCGACCGATCTCCTCGGTCCGGACCCGGTCGGGCGCCGCTTCGATCAGCCTGTCGAGCACCGTCTGCTGCTGGCCGTACTGCGTTTGCCGACTCCCCAGGCGATACCCGAGGACCGTCTCCGGCCGTGGCACCCCGGTGCGATACGGCCCGCGAGCGTAGAAATCGAACTGCTGGGCATGGAGGACCATCGGGAAAAGGACGGCCAGGACGGAGAGTCGCATCTTGGGAAAGGTCACGGGAGCAGGGGTCGCGGCGGGCACCGGAAACGCTTGCCTGACCTTTGCGTGAGAGGTGATGTCGGCCACGGGACCGACGGCCGGGCCCACTGGTCCACTATGCCGACCGATGGAACACCGCGTCAAGCTGAACCGTCTGCACCAACCGGGCCGGCACCGAGGTCCGGACGCGCTCAGGGCCAGGCGTGGCTCAACCGGAAACGCCGGCCGCGAGCAACCTCTCACGTCGCTGGCGGCTCCACAGGTCCCAGGTTTCGGCCACGACCGCGCCGATCAGGAAGACCACGCCCGTGTAGTAGAGCCAGAGAACGAACAGGATCACGGCCCCGATGTTCGCGTCGGCCGAGAAGCGATTCACCACGGCCACATTGGCGAGGTACCAACCGAAGGCGCGCTTGGCCAGCTCGAAGAGCAGCGCGGTAAAGACCGACCCCAGCAGGGCCGCCGGCCTCGGCAACCGCCTGGGTGAGGCGTGGCGGTAGGCGACGTAGAAGATCGAGATCGAGAAGCCGAACGCCACGAGGCGCGTCACGGCCTGACCGAACCAGCTCCCCAGGAACGTGAACTCCGGGGCGGCGCCGACCGTGTCGCGGCCCCGCGCGTTGAGCACCCGGAGCCCGCCCAGAAGCGTCGCGTTGGCCATGACCAGGATCACCGTGAGCAGGACCATCATCGCATCCCGGAGCTTCCCGGCCAGGTAGGCCCAGGCAAAGTGCTGACCGCTCCCGCGGCGCGGCACGTCGTAGACCAGGGTCAAGGCGGTGCGGACCGAGCCGAAGAGCCGCGTCGCGAACCAGAGGAAGAGCGGCAGTGCGTACAGTGAGACCGCGGTCCGGACCCGGGTGAGGCCCAGCACCCAGTTCTCGATCAGCGCGAACGGGGCGGTCCCCCCTTCGTCCTGCGCCGCGGGCAGGAAGCGGCGCAGCAGGCCGTGAAGGTCCTGGGCGCTCATGCGGGGGGACAGCTGCGCGATATGGGTGAGCCCGACCAGCACCAGCAGGAGGAAGGGTATCGACGCCAGCAGCGCGTCGAAGGTGAGCGCGCTGGCGAGAAACAGGATGTTGTGCCGGTCCGCCTGATGGAGCGTCCGCTGGCTGAACGCGCCGAGTCCGCGGAGCCCGCGCACCAGGGCGTCCCGCGTCAGGCGACGGGCTCCTCGTCCTCGTCCAGCGCCGCGCGGCGCCGGGCCCGGGCCTCCGCCAGGCGCCGTTCCAAGTCGCTCCGCGCCTCGGCGCGGCTTTCCTCGCGGCCGCCGGCCGGTCCGGCCCGTTCGGCGAGCGCGTCGGAGAGATCATCCACCTTCTCCTCGGCCAGCGCCCGTGCCTCCCGCAGGCGCCGCCTCAGCAGACGCCGCGTCTCGGCCCCGCTCTGCGGCGCGAACAACAGCCCTGCCGCGAGGCCGATCAGGGCCCCGAAGAAGAGCGGCGTGACCGACCCACCGGGCCGCTCGATGTAGACGACCTCCCGTTCGTCGTCGTGAGCCATGGCTATTCTCCCGCTTCGGCGTCGTCCGCCGCGGTCACCAATGCCCGGGACAGGCGGTGGTAAGCCTGATACGGCGTCTGCACGTACCGGCGGACCAGCGCGGCCGTGCCCTTGATCTTGAGCTGGTCGAACAGGAACCCGAACGTCCGCTCCAGCTCCCCGGCAATCGCCTGCCGCGCCGCGGCCGGCAACGACCAGACCTCCCGTTTGAAGGGGCCGATCGCCTTCTTCCTGGCCTTATAATAGAACTGCTCCGGCGTATCCCCGTCCTTCTTCTCGCTCTGGGCATTCGCGTCCAGCCAGTCGTACATCCGCCTCCGCAGATCGGCGGGAAGGGCGGCGTGGTCGAATACGATACTCTGGAAATTGGTGGCGAGATGAATCTCGGCCGTTTCCAGCCGTGCGAAATGCCCGAAAGCGTCCTGCGGCAGCGTGCTCGCCCCATGCTGAACCGCGCCGGCCATGCCGTACTCTTCTCGCGCCGCCTGGGAGAGCGAGGCGAGAGCGTCCAGATCGAGCTTCACCTTGGCGATGGTCCCATCGGGAAGGACAACCCCCCCATGGCTGGTCCCGGTCTGGACGGAGATTTTCGAGATGCCTTCCAACGCGCCGTAGCGGCGCAACGCCTCGGTGTAGCCCTGCATGAAGGCCCGGAGCTCGGCGACCGTGCTGTTCTTGTGTCCCACCTCGCCGATCTCCGCCCCTACCGAGACAGAGATGCCCTCGGGCTCGCGCTCCCGGATGAAGTGGGTGACTTCCGCGGCGTGAGAGTAGTTGAGCCCTTGCTGTTCCAGCAGGGTCGGCTTCGCGAGGTCAACCAGGGTCGACGTGTCCACGTCGATGTTGTAGAAGCCCGCCCCGATCTCCTCCGCGATGAGCTTCTTGACTTCGTCGACCTCGGCCTTGGGGTTCCCCTGGTACTTCTTGGCGTTTACCTGGCAGTGGTCACCCTGGATGAAGATCGGCAGGCGGTAGCCCTCGCGGAGCGCGGCGCCGAGCATCACGGCGACGTACTCTGCGGGTCGCTGATCGGTGTAGGCAATCTCCGATCGGGCAATCTCCAGCAGAATCGCGCCGGCGTCTCGCGCCAGCGCCGCGCGGAAGATCGCGCGGGCCGTATCGTAGGCCATCATCCGGACGTTGATCGCCGGAACCGTGAACCCAGCGCACTCGCCCCGCCCGCGCGCGAAGTAGAGCCGCGCGATGGACGAGGGCCGCACTCCTTCTGCCTGACCCAGTTCCCACAGGAGCCAGCGCGCGGCATCGCGCTCGCCCCCCTCGCCGAACACCGCCGCCCAGACCAGCCGGTCCATCGCGTCGGACTTGAGCCGGGATGGATCGGAGATGGTCACCCGCTCCCCGTGAAGCGCTACCGCGCCACCGAAGAGGGCCACGAGCGGGTTGCGGTCATCCGCCATAAGTAACTGTCCTTGTAGTAGTTACAGACATCGGTGAGATCAATGTACGACCCTGCCCGCGCGGCGGCCACCCCGGGCGAGTCACACTTCGTCGCCCGGGGGAAGCTCGATCGATTCGCGGGGCGATCCGGCGCGACCCATCGCCGCGTAGGTCAGCTTCTTGCCCAGCTCGACCCCCGGTTGGTCAAACGGATCCACTCCGTACCAGACGCCCGCGTAGCCTGTCGCCAGCTGAAAGAACATGATCGCTTCGCCGACGGTCTCGGCGGAGAGTTCCGGCAGATGAAGCGAGCAGTTCATCCGCCCCATTCGGGCCAATGCGGCGGCGGTCGCGAGGTACTCGGCATGCAAGAGCTCGGCCAACGACCGGCCGGCCAGGTAGCTGAGGTCCGGGCCCAGGCCCTCGCGGCCGGGAATGGACACATCCTCGCCGAAGCGATCCACGGCAATGAAGGTCACCACCTTGTCGTACGGTCCCTCCATGAAGAGCTGTACCTGGCTGTGCTGGTCGCTGGAACCGACAGCCCCGACCGGGGTGGGGCCGACATGCACCACCTGTCCCCGGCGATCGTTAGCCTTGCCGAGGCTCTCGGCCCACAGCTGGCGGAACCATTCGGCGAACTCGCGCAGCCGATCGGTATAGGGCATCAGGACGTGGATTCTGGCCCCCAGGGTCGCGTCGGCACCCCAGTGGAGGGCAGCCCAGAGGGCCGCCGCGTTCTGCAGCAGATCGGATGCCTCTGCCCTGGAAATCGCGCGCCGAGCCCCCGAGAGCAGCGCTTCGATGTCGATACCGACGAGCGCCGCCGGAAGGAGCCCGACCGGCGAGAGCACGCTGAAGCGACCGCCGACGTCGGGGGGCACCTCAAGCGCAGGGATCGAGTCTCGCACGGCGATCTCGCGCAGCGGTCCCCGGACCGGGTCCGTCGTGAAGACCAGGTGATGGTGGCCAGCCGGACCGAGCGCTTCCTCCAGCCAGTTACGGACTACCAGGTACTGCGCCATGGTCTCGGCGGTGCCGCCGGACTTGCTGATGACGTTGACGAGGGCCCGCCGCGGATCGATGCGCCTGAGCGCCTCGGCCACGCTGGTGGGATCGACGTTGTCGAGCACGGTGAGCCGCGGGAAGAAATCCCGCCCCTCGTCGTCCAGTTCGTTCCAGCCGGGCCGCCGGAGCGCGCTGAGGAGCGCCTTCATCCCGAGAGCGGAGCCACCGATCCCGAGCACCAGCACGTGATCGAACGCCTGACCCACTCCCTCCGCAAAGCGCCGGATCTGCTGAACGGCCGGTCCCTGGTCGCCCAGTGCGTAGAAGCCATACTCGCCCTGCCCGCGCCGCCGGCGCACCTCCGCCTGGACATCACCGAAGCGTCGGGCCAGATCCGCCAGCCGCGCCCGGGACAGGCCGTGGTCGCCGTCCAGACGATCCGAGAGCATCCTGCCATAGTGGAGCTTCATTCGGGGACCTCAAGGGTAAGTCCGTCATAGGCCGGTCGGATCTCGGCGGGCAACTCGCGCTCGAGATCGGCGTGGGCGGTCTCGTGAGTCAGATGCGTGAGGTAGGTGCGCTCCGCCCCCAGTCGCCGCGCCGTCTCGATCGCCTCACCGATCGAGAGGTGGGTCGGGTGCGGCCTCCACCACAACGCATTCAGCACCAGGATCTTGAGCCCGGTGAGCTGTGCGCCGAGGGCTGGAGGCACAGCCTTCACGTCCGTGACGTAGGCCAGCGGACCGAAGCGATAGCCGAACACCCGGAGAAAGCCGTGTTCGAACGCCAGCGGCAGGACCGGGACGCCCTCCACCTCCGTCCACGCCCCCGCCTCGAGCGTCCGCAGGGCCAACCGCGGCTTGGAGGTCCCTTCGTACGCCGGCGCGTTGTCATCAAAGATGTAGCGGAAGCCGTCCCGGATCCGGGCGA
>Ga0335077_10001365_pt1 | contig 28920 bp, 26 predicted proteins | sample Lox_Sample_31_FD_207151 | JGI IMG/M metagenome (GOLD analysis project Ga0335077, IMG submission 207151) | Soil microbial communities from Loxahatchee National Wildlife Refuge, Florida, United States - Lox_Sample_3.1 | ecosystem: Environmental > Terrestrial > Soil > Wetlands | place: USA... | reverse complement strand
TTCGCACGCGGTGCGTTTTCAGCCGTTTGTACGCGTTGTTGCGGGCCGGTCTTGCGAATCAGGGCATCCTGCCGCGCGGCGGGTCCTGAGCGCGGAACAACGGCCGGTAGGGCGGGTGCTTCCCGACTCGGCGTTGGCCGTGGCGCTCGTCGCGACCGGGCCGCAATCTGTCCCGGGAGCGGATGTGTTCGCTCGGTTGCGTCTTCGGCGCGCGAGGCTGAGCGACGAATTCAGGGGCGCGTTCTGGCGCGGTGCTTCACTCCGGGGAACTCGCTGCACCGGCGGCGCGACACGATTTCCTCGGCTGGCCCGGGCCTCGCGATGGGTGGACGAATCGACGCGTCGCCGCTCCGTGCGTCGCGCTCGCCACGCTCTCTGCCGGCGGCGCGGCCGGAGGCGCCGCCTTTCACCCACTCCGGCCGCTTGCTGCGCGCGTCGTTGGTCACTTTCACGGAAGGCTGTCGAGTGGTTGGCGGCTTCGCCCAGTCGCTCGGTGCCGCCTGCACGACGCGATTGATCGGTGTATGCACCAGCGCATCGCTGGATACCGACGTCGAGAAGTTGGGCTGCCTGTAGCGATAGTGCGCCGTCAACTATGGCCACGTGACGAACCTCAACGTTACCGTCGGTGAGATAGCGCGGCGAGTAACCGAAGGCGGGAATGAATGCCTCTCCGGGAGCAAGCGGAAACCATCCGACGCTCACGCCGACGCCGGGCGTGGCGTACCACGCGACGAGCGCAGGCGCATAACATGGCCTTGCGGCGTAGGCTCCGGGCACCCAACCCACGCGTTCTGGACGTCGACCCAGCGCCCGTAGTGGAAGGGTGCGAAGCCCCACGGCCAGGAAGAGCGTAGTGTGGAGTCCCTGCAAAGAGTCAAACATCGTTGGGCCGCGTGGCTAAGCGCGATGTCGCGGATGGCCCGCGACTATTGAGCGGCGGAGCGAGCCTGGCGTGTACCTTTGAAACACTTGGTTGCAGTCGAGCGGGAGGGACACAATGCCGTCTCAATTGCCGGCGCTACGTCAGGAAACCGCGGCACGTGCAACATTCGGGCGTAGCGGGAGAACCGTTCGGTGGAGCAGATGGACGACGTGCCTCGGTTCGGATTGATCGTCGTCGGCGACGAAATCCTTTCGGGGAAGCGTGGCGACAAGCATTTTGCGAAGGTGATCGAACTTCTCGGGGCACGCGGTTTGGCCCTCGAGTGGGCGCAATACCTGCCCGACGATCGCCCGCGCCTCATCGCTTCGTTGCAAAGCACATTCGGGGGTCCGGATCACGTGTTCAGCTGCGGAGGAATCGGATCGACGCCGGACGATCACACGCGGCAGGCGGCCGCGGCCGCGCTCGGACGCGAACTGGTCCTGCATCCCGAGGCGGCTGAACTCATTGCGGCACGCTGTCGCGATCTTGCCGCCGAAGGCCGCGGCAGTGCGGACATGTCCACGCCCGAAAACCGGCAGCGCCTGAAGATGGGCGAGTTCCCGGCCGGCTCGACCATCATTCCCAATCCGTACAACCGCATCGCGGGTTTCGCCGTGAGCCATCACTGGTTCGTGCCCGGCTTTCCGGTGATGGCGTGGCCGATGATCGAATGGGTCCTCGATACGCAGTACGCGAAGTGGTTCCACAGGGCGCGCCAGGCCGAGCGTTCCCTTATCGTGTTCGATACTCCCGAGTCCGCGGTTGCGCCGGTGATGGAAGAGATCGAAAGCCGGTTTTCCGCGATCAAGGCCTTCAGCCTTCCCTCGGTCGGAGATGGCAGCGATGGTCGTATCGCGCGCCGCCATATCGAGTTGGGGATAAAGGGACCTGTCGAGCAAATCGACGCGGCATTCGCCCAACTCAGACTCGATGTCGCGCGCCTCGGTGCCGAATTCGAGGAGCGTGGCTGAAACGCACACGCCGGGATGCAGACGCCTCACATATCGAGCGCGGATAAAAAAAGCCCGGTCGAAGGACCGGGCTTTGAAAGCACCACCAAAGGAGGAGACAGAAGTAGTTTGGACAAGAGTCCAAACAAGTGGTGCCAAGGAGACAAACGTTACGGGATCATCTTCACGCTAGCTCAATTCCGCTTCCGAATCGCTGGAATTCTCCCTGATTCTTGGCGCGACTTATTCGACAAATAACAATCCGTTTCTCTCTTGCTGTTTCAGTTCCGGCACGCCGCCGTCACGCGGCCTTGCGGCCCTTCGCCTTTACGGCGTCATTCGCAGCAGCTGCCGCCTTGAGCGACGCCTGCGTCGCCGCGGCGAAATTCGACTCCGCGACATCGGCCGCCTGCTTGGCAGCCTTCGCGAACGTGTCATAGGCTGTATTGGCGGCAGCGACCGCGCTCTTGAGCATTGACACTGCCGGCTCGGACCCGGCCGGCGCATTCTTGGTCGCGAACTCAACCAGTTCGGTGACTTTCTTGTTGCCCTCGGCCACTTGGGTTTCGACGATCTTGGAGAATTCGGCGCCGGTTCCGCTCGCAATGCTGTACACATTGCGGCTGTAGCTGACCAGCTTTTCTATGGCCGGCTGAGCGAACCCACCCGTCAGGGCGAGAAACTCCTGCACATCCTTGACGCCGAGCAAGGCTTGGGTCCTCTCCGCCGACTCGTCCATCAGCGCCTTGGCGGCAGCGAGGTTCAGGTCGACAAGTTTTTCGGTGGCGTCGAAAACCGCATGCGACAGCGCGTAGAGCGCGTCAACTTGCCCCTTCTGGAGTTCGGCAACTTGAGCGGGGGTTGCGTACATGATGGCTCCTTCGGACTGAATTGAATGGATGTCGATGTTCGATAAGCGATGCTCTGTTTGCTGCGACCCGTTCTAGTTCGTTTCGGATCCTTAGCTGTTCCGCTTGTGCAATGCACAATGGAATTTTATGCGCGACGCGCGTGATGTCAAGTTTTTTTGCGATGCACCCACCGAGTGGCATCCGGATCTGGTCGATGAATAGCTTTTATTTCAGTCACATGCCTGATATATCTCGAAATGACGTGAGGTTTCATGGCATGTCTATCATGCGCTGCGACGCAGGCGTGCCGTGGACCCGTCCACCCGGAGCAAGATGTGAAAGCCTTCTCGAGCGAGCGGTTCGTGCTTCCATTGCCTGCGGATCATCGTTTTCCGATGGGCAAGCAGACGCGCCTACGGCAGCGGGTTGCGGCGGAATTGCGCGATGTCGAGATCCTCGAACCGGATCCCGCGAGTGATGAAGTCATCGCTCTGGCTCACGATCCCGTCTACATCGACCGGGTCACCTCCGGAACGCTGTCGGCAAAGGAGCAGCGGACGATCGGCTTTCCGTGGTCTGAACAGATGGTCGAACGCTCGCGCCGGTCGGTCGGCGCCACGATAGGAGCGTGCAACGCGGCGTTGCTTGAAGGGGTCGCAGTCAATCTCGCGGGTGGCACGCACCATGCTATGCGGGGCGCCGGCCAGGGCTATTGCGTTTTCAACGACGCGGCGATCGCGACGCGCTTGCTGCATCGGCACAGCCAGCACTTGCGCGTCGCGATCATCGATCTCGACGTGCACCAGGGCAACGGAACGGCCAGCATTCTCGCCGGCGACGCCGCGAGCTTTACATTGTCGATTCATTGCGAGTTGAACTTTCCTTTTCGAAAGGAACGCAGCGACCTCGACATCAGTCTGGGCGAGGGGACCGCTGACACGGAGTACCTGCAAGCGTTGCAGGATGCGCTGGACGGCATGCTTGCCCGCTTTGTGCCCGATTTCATCCTCTACCTGGCGGGTGCCGATGCGCACGCCGGCGACCGCCTCGGTCGCCTGAAGCTATCGACAGACGGCATGGCCCGCCGGGACGAGCGGGTGTTCGGCCTCGCGAGGTGGCTTGGCATTCCAATCGCGGTCGCAATGGCCGGTGGCTACGGCCACGATATCGAGGAAACCGTGACGGTCCATCTCAATACCGTACGCGCCGCTCGCGACACCTGGCGCGAACTGCGCGAAAGTCGGAGGGAGCAGACAGCGTGAGCAACAAGAAGCCCGCGCCGAATCGGCGCGATGCCTATCGGCACTTCCACCGCATCACGACGCGCTGGATGGACAAACAGCTGATTCGACACCGTCGTCAACGCGTATCTGGTTCGTTCAGGCGCGCCCGACGTCCAGGCGAGTCCGGTGATCGGGCTCGTGGTCGAAACGCATCGCAAGTACTTTGGCCCGCCTTCGTTTCCTCAGAGCGTCGTCGCGGGGCTGCGGGTTCCGCACGTCGGTACTCGAGCGCGAGGTACGAGATAGGACTGTTCGCGGAGGACTCCGACATCGCCAGCGCGCAAGGGCATTTCGTTCACGTCTTCGTCGACCGCGCTTCAATGACCGCTGCACCGATTGGCGCAGCGATGCGCGTGGTACTGGAACAGATCCGGGTCGCGTAGGCTCACCGCTCTTCATTTCCGCGTCCTTTGCCCATAGAATCAGACGCATGTCGTCCGACGCTCGAGTGTTGGCTCATTCGGGTCGTGGGCAGGCTGTCGGCTAAGCCGTCCGGATGATGGCGACGACGGCCGCGTAGTCGGCGGCCCAGGGCGATTTGGCGGGGATTGGTGAGCGTGTGTGAGCGATTTCGCGTCGACCTGGAATGGCAGAGTCAACGGGGCAGTTTGGACAAGGGATGGCGATGAGGATTGGGGGGTGCTTTGCGCTGGCGCTAATAGGCGCGATCGCGACGTTCGTCGCTGGACAAGCTTGGGGGGCAGAGGCGGCCACGGCGCTCAACGGCATTTCGGGCGACGTGGCAGTACGGCCCGCGCGCAGGGCGCCGGTCAGGCGGGGTGACGAACTCGGAATTCCGCTGGCCCTGAAGTCGGCCGTGGCACTCGTTGTCGATCAGGACACCGAGGAGGTGCTGCTCGAAAAAAATACCAACGCCATTCTGCCGATCGCATCGATCACCAAGCTCATGACCGCCCTCGTCACCATCGAGGCAGATCTGCCGATGGACGAGGAACTCGTGGTTACGCGCGAGGATCGCACCGTCGACCGCGTGCGGTCGCTGCTGCGCCCTGGCGTGAAGCTGACTCGCGGCCAGGCATTGCATCTCGCGTTGATGTCATCGGAGAACCACGCCGCTCAGTTGCTCGGTCGGTCGTACCCAGGCGGCCTCGAACAGTTCGTCGAGGCGATGAACGCGAAGGCGCAGATTCTCGGCATGCAGGAGTCCCACTTCGTCGACCCGACCGGGTTGTCGCCGGAGAATCGCTCCACCCCACAGGATCTGGTGCGACTCGTCAAGGCGGCGTACGAGTACCCCGCGATCCGCGACTTCTCGACATCGAGTTCGCTCGCGGTGCCTTTCGGCAAGCGGGTGGTGAACTATGGCAATACCAACCGGCTGGTCTCGAATCCGAGTTGGGACATCGGCCTGCAGAAGACCGGGTACATCTCCGCGGCCGGCCGGTGCCTGGTCATGCAGGCCGTCATTCAGGGTCGCCGCGTCGTGATGGTGCTCCTCGACTCCGCCGGGAAGTACTCGCGGATCGGGGATGCACAACGCATCCGCAACTGGCTCGAATCTGGCGCTTCGATCGCGCCCGCCCGCGCGGCCGGCCGTCCGGCAATCTGATTCTGCAGCGAAAGCGCGCCGCTCAAGGCGCGTAGCCGAGCCCCGACGAGATCTTGCCGGCGGTCGCGAGCAGGTCGCCAATCCACTCGTCTTGCAGGCGTTCGGCCGGTGCAGAGACCGAGAGGCCGGCGACGATGCGACCCGAGTCGTCGCGGATGCTCGCTGCGATGCATTTCACGCCAAGTTCGAGTTCCTCGTTGTCGCGCGCGAATCCGCGCGCACGGACCAGCGACAGTTCACGCTCAAGTTTCTGCAATTCGGTGATGCTGTTCTTCGTGTGACCCGCCAGGCCGGTGCGCATGGCGTAGGCGCGCACGAGACGCGCGTCGTCATAGGCAAGGAAGAGTTTTCCGCTGGAGGTGAGGTGCAACGGCGCCCTGCCACCGATCGCCCGGACGACCTGCATGCCCGAGCGTTCGCTGTAGGAGCGCTCGACATAGACGATCTCGTCACCCTGGCGCAGCGAGAGATTCACGGTCTGGCCTGTGCGCCGATGCAACTCGCGCATCGGTTCCAACGCGGCTTCTCGCACCGAGAGCCGCGCCTTGACGAGGTTCCCGAGTTCGAGCAGACGCATGCCGAGGCGGTAGGTGCCAGCCTGGTCGCCACGGTCGACAAAACGGCCGAACACCATGTCGTTGAGAATGCGGTGAGCCGTCGAGGGATGCAGCCCGGTCTTCTGTGAGAGCTCCTTCAGGCTGACGGGGTCGGAGTGCGCGGCGAGCGCATCGAGCAGATTCATCATGCGCTCGATGACCTGGATGGCAGTCTTTTCGCGCACAGGGTTGTCGGAAGTCGAGGCCATGGTGCGGTGCAGGAGCAATCTGCTTGAAGCTTATACCAAGATACGAAACGTCGGCAAAAGCCATGACTGGTGCGGGTTCCCTCAACGTCGCTGTCGCCGCGCGTCCTGGTGCGATGCGCCAAACGGGGCGCTAGCACGAGCCCGATCGGGCAGTTACGGGCACGTAAGCGACGCCTGCCGGCCCCGGTTCCGAGCGTACGAGGGTTGGGCCCTTGCAAGGCCAGGCGATTTCCGGGGAAATCCTGAATTCCCCAGCCGGCCACCGGGCAACATCGCGCAGGACCGTTACGTGCGGAGCGAAGGGCTTCCGGTCGTATCCGATGTGCATTAAATCCAGCATCGCGCGCGTCCGTCGCGCGAGGTCAACCAGCGGCGCGCATGGCGGGCCACCGGCCCAGACAACGCGTGCGCCTTCGAAGTGTCCCGCTCGGTCGATCACCCAATCGAAGCCGTCGCTCCGGCAGGAATGGACGCGAGTCGAGAGTTCCGGAACGAGTTCCGCCTCCAGCGAACCGATGAAGGCGAGCGTCAGATGGAGGTTCGCGGCTTCGACCTGGCGCGCCTTCGCTGCACGTCGCGCAAGATCGTCGGAGACTACCCTGAGACGGGCGCGAACCTCCGGTGTCGGCCAAAGCGCTACAAACACCCGCTGGCGATCGGCGGCGCTGCCGGGTCCAGCTCGCTTCGCGCGGTCGCTCATTGCGGTGGATTGCTGAGTTCGGCGTGGATCCTGTCGATCGCGGACACGACGTCGTCGCGGAGCCTGGTCGAGTACGCGTCGATGTTCTCGCGCAATTGCTCGACGGAGGTCGCACCAAGGATGGTGCTTGCGACGAACCAGCGCGAGTAACAGCAAGCCAGCGCCAGCGTGACGGGGCTAAGGCCGCTCGTACGCGCAAGGTCGCGATAACGGCGCGCGCCCTCGTAGGTCGCCGGCCGCACATAACGCGGGCTCCAGGTCTTTGGAAAGAGGTTCGGCCGGCCCCGCGCTCGCGGATCGTCGACGTACTTGGCGGTCAACTGCCCGAACGCGAGCGGGCTGTATGCAAGCAGGCTCACGTTCTCGCGAAAGCAGACTTCATCGAGGCCCTGCTCGACGCTGCGATTCATCGGGTGACAGGCGTTCTGGATCGAGGCGATACGCGGCAAGCCGTCCCGTTCAGCGACCTTCGCGAACTCGCAGACGCCCCAGGCGGTTTCATTCGAGACACCGAATGCCCGTACTTTGCCGGCGCGAGCGAGTTGATCGAACGCACCGAGCAACTCTTCGACCGGCGCGCTCGGACGTTCCTTCGCGGGGTCGAACACGTTCTGGCCGAACATCGGTGCGTTGCGCCCGGGCCAATGGATCTGATGGAGGTCGATGTAGTCGGTTCCGAGGCGCCTTAGGCTCGTCTCGATGGCGGCGCGGATATTGGTGGCATCCAGCTTGCCGTCGCGTATCCAGCCCATGCCACGACTCGGCCCGGCGACGTTTGTGGCCAGGATGACGGTGTCGCGAGGGCGCCGCTTCAGCCAGGTTCCGATGATCTTCTCCGTCGCGCCATACGTTCCGGCGCGGGGCTGCACCGGATACATCTCGGCCGTATCGATGAAGTTGATGCCGCGCTCGAGTGCGTAGTCGAGCTGGGCGTGCGCCTGGGCTTCGGTGTTCTGCTCGCCGAAGGTCATGGTGCCCAGACAGATCCGGCTGACCTTCAGTCCGCTCGCGCCGAGTTCGATCCTTTCCATGCCTTCACGCTCTCCGTTTGTTCAAGGCGCGCCGGCACTCGGCGACCAGGGCGGGCCCGCGATAGACGAGGCCGGTGTAGAGCTGAATGAGCGACGCGCCGGCAGCGAGCTTGGCACGAGCATCGGCGCCGCTCATGATCCCGCCGACGCCGATGATCGGCAGACGACCCTGCAGATGCGCCACGAGTTCCGCGACCACGGCGGTCGAGCGCGTGAGCAGCGGGGCGCCGGACAGACCGCCGGTCTGATCCGCATTGCGCTGGCCGGCGACTCCGTCACGCGCCACCGTCGTGTTGGTTGCGATGATCGCGTCGCCTTCGCACTCGACCACCGTGTCGGCGATGCGCCGCAGTTCCGCGGCCTCGAGGTCGGGGGCGATCTTCAAGGCCATGGGCACGCGCTTTCCATAACGATCGGCGAGCCGTCGTCGTTCGTCCCGCAAGCCACGCAGGAAGGCATCCAGGTGAAGGGCGCCCTGCAGGTTGCGCAGCTCGCGGGTGTTTGGTGACGAGATGTTCACGGTCACGTAGCCGGGGCGCTCCACGAGGAGGGGGTAGACCTCGCGCAGGCAGGTCGTGTAGTCCTCGAGGGCGCGCTCGAGCGGAGTATCGGCGTTCTTGCCGATGTTCAGGCCGAGCACGCCGCCGGAGGCGACGAACGCGCTGCTCGAGCCGACCCCCTCGACGAAGCGCGCGAGGCCGTCGTTGTTGAAGCCCAGCCGGTTGATCAATGCGCGTGCTCGGGGCAGTCGGAACATGCGTGGTTTGGGATTGCCGGGCTGTGGTCGCGGCGTGACGGTTCCGACCTCGATGGAGCCGAAGCCGAGGTCGCCCAGCGGGTCGATGTAGGCGGCATTCTTGTCGAGACCCGCGGCGAGTCCGACCGGATTACGGAACTTCAACCCGAAGACTTCGACCGGATCGTCGGGCAGGGTCGGGCGGAGCCAGCGCGTCAGGCCGAGCCGGTGTGCGCGCGCGAGTTCGCGCAGGCTCAGGTGATGTGCTTTCTCGGGATCGAACGCGAAGACCAGCGGGCGGGCGATCTCGTAGAGCATCGGGCGTGCGAGCTCTGCCCTGGTGCCGCTTACCGTCTCTGAGACGGGCGCTCAGCCCTGGCGTTCCCAGCGGCCGCCGCGAAGCAACTCCACGGGTCTGAAGTTGGCCTTGTAGGCCATCTTCGGGCTGTCGGCGATCCAGTATCCGAGATAGAGATACGGCAGGCCGAGCTTGCGGCATTGCTCGATCTGCCACAGCACGTTGTAGGTACCGTAGCTCGCCCCGAGTTCGTCGGGATCGAAGAACGTATAGACCGACGAAAGACCGTCGTTGAGCACGTCGATGATCGAGACCATGCGCAGGGTTCCCGGCGCGTTGACCGTTCCGGGATCGCGAAATTCGACCAGTCGTGTATTGACCTTGCTTTGCAGGAGGAATTGCGAATACTGCTCGCGGCTGTCGTTGTCCATGCCGCCGCCAGCGTGACGCGTGGATTGATAGCGCAGGTAGAGATCGTAGTGACCGTGCTCGAAGGCAAGCGCGACGACCCGCGCAACGAGCGCCCCATGTTGCCGGCGCGCGCGCCGCTGGCTGCGGCTGGCGGAAAAATTCGTGACCGGCACGCGCACGGGCACGCAGGCGCGGCAGCCGTCGCAGTGCGGTCGGTACGTGAAGATGCCGCTGCGCCGGAACCCGATGCGTACGAGTTCGCTGTAGACGTCAGCGTTGATCAGATGAGCCGGGGTGGCGACTTGCGAGCGGGCGAGCCGGCCCTCCAGGTAGCTGCATGGATACGGCGCCGTCGCGTAAAACTGCAGCGCCGAAAAGGGCAGTTCCTTGAGGTTCGCCACGCCTAATAACCGGACAACAGATCGTTTCGAGCCGCGTCCGAGTATCGCTTCCAGGGAACCGCCGTTTCGGCGACGGCCCGACGCAACATCGAACAGAACTCGGCGCGGGAAATCTCGCGTGCTCCGAGAGATGCCAAGTGCCGAGTATTCTGCTGGCAGTCTATCACGCGTACCCGCTGTTCCTGCAGGATTTGCACGAGCGCCGCAAGAGCAATCTTCGAGGCGTCCGCTTCGCGGCTGAACATCGACTCGCCGAAGAACACGCGCCCGAGCGAGACCCCATACAGCCCACCGACGAGACGGTCGGAACGCCAGATCTCGATCGAATGCGCCAGGCCGCGGCGATGCAATTCGACATAAGCCGTGATGATCTCCGTGCTGATCCAGGTGCCGTCCTGCCCCGGACGGGGCTCCGCACACGCACGCATGACGTGCTCGAACGCGTGATCGAGGCGTACCGCGACCTGGTCGTCGCGTGCGGCGCGACGCAGCGACTTGCGCAACGAGCGCGAGACCTTGAATGCATCGGTCATCAGGACCATGCGTGGATCCGGCGACCACCAGAGGACGGGGTCCTCGGCACCGTACCAGGGAAAGATGCCGCGCCGGTAGGCGCAGATAAGGCGCTCGACATCGAGGTGCTCCGATGCAGCGAGCAGTCCGTTGGGTGCCCTTAGCGCCGATTCGACCGGAGGAAGCGGGTCGGCCGCTTCGAGCCAGGGAATCATGAGCGGGGCGTCGACCTGAGCGATGGCGCGATCTCGCGCGTGTGGGTGGCGAACTGTCCCGTGCGCCGGTCCGCAAAGAAAAGTTGCAGGGTGGTCGAGATCGTGCGGAAGGCGAGCTCGTCCCAGGGAATCTCGGCTTCCCTGAACAGGCGCACTTCGAGACTCTCGTGGCCGGGCGCAAAGTCGACGTCGAGCAGGTCGGCGCGGAAGAAGATATGCACCTGCTCGACGTGAGGCACATCGAGCATCGTGAATAGCGGACCGAGCCGGATCCGTGCTCCCGCTTCTTCGATAGTCTCGCGCTCGGCGCCCTGCGCGGTGCTTTCACCGACCTCCATGAAACCGGCCGGCAGCGTCCACTTCCCGTAGCGTGGCTCGATCGCTCGCTTGCACAGAAGCACCTCGTCGCCCCAGATCGGAATCGTGCCGACCACCGGGCGCGGGTTCACGTAGTGGATCTTGCCGCAGCGATCGCAGCAATCGCGCTCGCGATTGTCGCCGGATGGGATCCGGCGCAGCACCGGAGAACCGCATACGGAACAAAAACGCGCATTGGCCGTCACCACCCGATGAGTCTACAAGACGAAACGCGCATCAACGTGGTAGATTCGCCGTTCGCCGCGGGGTGGAGCAGTCTGGCAGCTCGTCGGGCTCATAACCCGAAGGTCGAAGGTTCAAATCCTTCCCCCGCAACCAGACGACACGACAAGGGCCCCTGATGGAGGCCCTTGTGCTTTCGGGGCCCCGCCGGTGTGGCCGGTCGAGTTCTGCGCCCGTCGCCGGTCGTGGACTCCATTTCCCCCTGTCTCTCGATCCGCGTGTTGATCGTATCGACGCGCGGCGCGGCTCCTGGTCGACCGTGGCGCACTTCCGTCTTACTCCGGAGTTGATGCGGGTCAAGGCCTCGCCGGCACAAAGGTGTTCTTCTTGCATGAGATGGGTAGAAGTGGGGAATTCATGTCTGCCAAAGTCATCCTCTTCCACGATCAGGCTCATGCCCGGATCCTGCATGGAATCAACGTGCTTGCCGACGCGGTCCGCGTCACCTTGGGACCGCGCGGGCGCACCGTCCTGTTGCAGCGGGAGTTCGGCGCGCCGGCCGTGGTCAACTCCGGAGTCATCGTTGCCAAGGCAGTGGATCTTGCGGATCCGTTCGAGAACATGGGTGCGCAGATGCTGCGTGAGGTGGCCGCACGCACCAGCGAAATGGCCGGCGACGGAACCAGCACGGCGACGGTTCTCGCGCAGGCGATGGTGCGCGAGGGAATGAAGTTCGTGGCAGCCGGCATGAACCCGATGGACCTGCGTCGCGGCATCGAACAGGCAACGCAGACCGTGGTCGACGAGCTCAAGACGCTCGCTAGGCCCTGCTCGACCGGCCAGGAGATCGCTCATGTCGCGGCCATTTCCGGCAACAACGACATGTCGATCGGGTCCATGGTTGCCCAGGCGATGGAAAAGGTGGGACGCAATGGCGCGATCACCGTGGAAGACGGATCGGGCCTGACGAGCGAACTGGAAGTCGTCGAGGGACTGCAGTTCGATCGTGGCTATCAATCCGCCTATTTCATCAACAATGCCGAAAAGCAGAATGTCGTCCTCGAGGAAGTCCTGATCCTGCTGGTCGATCGCAAGATTTCCGCGATCAAGGACCTTCTGCCGGCACTCGAACTGGCAGCGAAGGCGAGCCAGCCGCTGCTGGTGATCGCCGAGGACATCGAAGGCGATGCACTGGCGACGCTGGTGGTGAACCACCTGCGTGGAATACTGAAGTCGTGCGCCGTGAAGGCCCCCGGCTTCGGCGATCGCCGCAAGGCGATGCTCGAGGACATCGCGGTGTTGGCGGGCGGCCGCGTCATTGCGGAAGAGGCGGGCCGCTCGCTCGAACACGTGAGCATGGAAGACTTCGGCCGCGCGAAGCGGGTCGAGGTGGGCAAGGATGCGACGACCCTCATCGGCGGCCACGGCGATCCGGCCGTGATTGCGGCCCGCGTCGGCCAGATCAAGAGGGAACTCGAGAAAACCACGAGCAGCTACGACAAGGAAAAGCTCGAGGAAAGAGTGGCCAAGCTCGCGGGCGGCGTGGCGGTGATCAAGGTGGGTGCGGCCACCGAAGCCGAGATGAAGGAACGCAAGATCCGCGTCGAGGATGCTCTGCACGCCACGCGCGCCGCCGTGGAAGAAGGCATCGTCGCCGGGGGCGGTGTCGCGTTGGTGCGATGCCGGCCGCGACTGGCCGCGACCAAGGGCGCGAATTTCGACATCGATGCCGGCTTGCGCATCGTCGAGCGTGCGCTGGAGGAGCCCTTGCGCCAGATCGTGGCCAACGCCGGCGAAGAAGCTTCGGTAGTGTTTCATCGCGTCGATGAAGCGCACGGCGAGGGCGCCGCGAACTACGGCTTCAATGCCAACACGCGCGAGTTCGGTGACATGCTCGAAATGGGCGTCATCGATCCGGCCAAGGTCGCGCGCCTCGCGCTGCAGAATGCCGCTTCGATTGCGGCATTGATTCTGACGACGGACTGCGTGATAGCCGAGCCGCCGAAGCAGCCGGTCGCCGCAGCCGGCGCGGAGGCTGCGGCGCCGGAGTTCTAGGTCGTCCGGTACCGCCTCCTTGGCATGCTTTGCCCGCCCGCTTGATGGCGGTCAAGCCATACATGACTCTGCGCGCCAGACTCGCCGCAGGTCCCACCACGCAGCGGAGGGTGCCATGAACCTCGACCAGATCAGTTCTCGCGCCGTCGTTCGTGCCGAGCGTTCGTGCCGCCTGCAACACGCGGCCGGACTGATGCGCAAGCATCACGTGGGCGCACTCGTCGTCACCGATGACCCGCCGAACGAAGGCGAGGTGGTCGGCATCGTCACCGACCGTGATCTCGTAGTCAAAGCACTGGCCGAGGGCATCGGTCCCGGCGAAGCGACCCTGAGTGACGTGATGACGGACGGACTGGCGACCGTGGAGCGCGATGCCGACGTCCGCCAGGCGATCGAAGTCATGCGGGAGAACGGGGTGCGGCGGCTGGGCGTCGTCGACGACGAGGGCGTCGTTGTCGGATTCGTTTCGTTCGACGACGTGCTGGCTGGCATCGCGGAGGAGATCGCGACTTTGGCCGGCGTGCTCAAGAGCGAGCGCGAACGCGAGGTCGAAGACAACCCGGACCAGGACGATGCGGAAGAGTACAACCCGGAAGGGCCGTTCGCCGAGGAGTGATGCGGGTGCGCGGCACCCCGGTTGACGGCGCCCTCGGCACCGGCCCGGCGGGGTCGCCGCCCGAAATGCGATGGGCACGTTGCGACCGCACTGGGAACACTTTCCCCACGGAGCCGACATCGGCGTGCGCGGCTTCGGCTCGACCAAAGCCGAGGCGTTCGAGCAGGTCGCGCTCGCCATGATGGGCGCCATCACCGATCCCGCAACCGTCGCCGCACGCGTGAAGGTCGGCATCGAATGCGAGGCGCCTGACGATGAACTCTTGCTTGCAGAATGGCTCAACCGTCTCGTCTACGAAATGACGACGCGCAAGATGGTCTTCTCACGCTTCGCCGTGCAAATAGACGGCACCCGTCTCAACGCGACCGCATGGGGCGAGGCCATCGACGTCGCACGCCACCAACCCGCCGTGGAGATCAAGGGCGCGACTTACACGGGGCTCCGCGTTGCCCCGGAAGGTTCCGGCTGGATCGCGCAGACGGTCGTGGACGTGTGACGTGGATACGCGACTGCTCACACGTCGAGCCGAGAACGAGTGGGAAATCCCGCGCCACGGCGCGATGCGCGTACCGGCGGTGATCTACGCGAGCGCGGCCTTGATCCGGGACATGGATCACAAGGTCTACGAGCAGGCGTCGAATGTCGCCGCGCTGCCGGGAATCGTCGACGCCTCCTATGCGATGCCGGATGCACACTGGGGATACGGCTTTCCGATTGGCGGCGTTGCCGCGTTCGATCCCGACGAGGGCGGAGTCGTCTCGGCGGGAGGCGTCGGTTTCGATGTCTCGTGCGGCGTGCGCTGCCTGCATACGGGGCTTCAGCGCGGAGACATCGGCGCGGTGCAGGGCGAGCTTGCCGAGGCGCTCTACCGGCGGGTTCCGGCCGGTCTTGGCAGCACGGGTTCGATCCGACTCAGCGCAGCCGAAATGGACGCCATGCTCGTCGGCGGCGCGAAATGGGCCGTGGAGCGGGGTTGGGGCTTGCCCAACGATCTCGAGCGCATCGAGGAGCGTGGGCAGATGCGGCACGCGAAACCCGGCGCTGTTTCGCAGGAGGCCAAGCATCGACAGCGTGACGAGATGGGCACGTTGGGCAGCGGCAACCACTACCTCGAAGTGCAGGAGGTGACCGAAGTGTACGCACCCGACGTCGCGGCGACGTTCGGGCTTGCGCTGGGCGCTATCGTCGTCATGATTCACTGCGGCTCGCGCGGCCTGGGCCATCAGATCGGCACCGACTACCTGAAGCGGATGGTCGTGGCGGCTGCCGGCTTCGGGATCAACTTGCCGGATCGCGAGCTCGCGTGCGCCCCGATCAGATCGGACCTGGGGGCGGAGTATCTGGGCGCAATGCGCGCAGCCATCAACTGCGCGCTGGCCAATCGACAGATCCTCACGCATCTCGTGCGTGCCGTCTTTGCCGACCTGCTGCCCCAAGCACGGCTGGCGCTCCTTTACGACGTCTCCCACAACACCTGCAAAGTCGAAGAGCATCGGGTCCAAGGCCGAACGCGCGAACTCTACGTGCATCGCAAGGGTGCAACTCGCGCATTTGGACCAGGACATCCGGACATCCCGGAACCGCTGCGCAGCGCGGGGCAGCCGGTGTTGATCGGCGGCTCGATGGGCACCGGCTCTTACGTGCTTGCCGGGACGACCGGGTCGGAGGCGCGGGCTTTCAGCTCAGCCTGTCACGGGGCGGGCCGTGCCATGAGCCGTCATCAAGCGCTGGGCAAGTGGAACGGCCGGCAGGTCATCGATGAACTCGCGCGGCGGGGGATCCTGATCCGCTCGCCGTCGATGCGGGGCATCGCCGAAGAGGCGCCCGAGGCATACAAGGACGTGAGCGCCGTGGTCGATGCGGCGGACGCAGCGGGGCTCGCGCGTAAGGTCGCACGCCTCGAACCGCTGGTCTGCATTAAGGGCTAGGGCCCGGTCACACCCCGTTGTCAGTACGGCTGGTCGCGCCAGCCGAGCTGGAACCAGAGACGCGCCAAGGGGATCTCCAAGACCGCGAAGAGCAGCGTGATGCAGGCGATCTGCATGCCGGACAAATCCAGTGCGTGTCGGGCGGCGAGGAGCGGCAGCAGCGCCTCGGGAATCTGGTCGAGTCCAGTCGCCCGGCCGCTCGAAGGAATGGCCAGACGGCGTTTGACGAAACTTGAGAAGGCATCGCCGGCCATTGCGGCGGCGCCTATGAGTGCGCCAAGCGCAGGGCCGATTCCCAACAGCAATGCCGCCACCGCGGTGGCGACGATCGCCGTCAGCGCACCGCGCACGGTCTTCGAAGCGCCCAACAGAGGCCGACCATCGAAGAACAAGAGACCCCTGTCGAGGGGCGTCGCCAGGCGTGTGCCGAAGATGCGCTTGCTGATCAGGGGCGAAGTGTTTGCCGTCGCGAGCAGGAGCAGAAGGCGAGCGCTCAACCAGATCGTCTGTTCCATGTCGGCGGCTCAAGAGGTAGCCGCGGGCTGGTAGTACTCACGGCACTGCGCCTCGCGTCCCCGCACGACGCGCAGGCCGCCGAGCGGGCCGCGTGTCTCGGTGACGATCGTGTGTTGATGTTCGACGAGATCGTCGCGGTGAAAATAGACCACGACCCAGTCGTGAGTGCGTCCCAGCTCGTGCGCCGTTGCGGTGTTCGAATAGAGCGCCGTGAAGTGCCACGGCCCACGCCGGGTGTGCAGGATCGGCAACCACGCTTCCCCGCCCGGGTTGAATCGCCGCGGCGCGATCAGCGGAAGGACGCCGGCTTGCGCCTTGGACCGGTATTCGCGATCGACGTCGAGGAGTGCCTCTACGGGCAGCCGGTCCGCGCCTGTGGAATCGGCGTCGGTCGGCAGGCCGCGCGCGCGTCGCAGCACCCGCGCCACTGCGACGCGGATCGCACTCGCGCGGCGCGGTCCGACGCCTTGCACTTCTTCGAGGCGCCCGTCGTGCGCCGCCACTTCAAGCGCCTCGAGCGTATCGATCCCAAGTTCGTCATGAATGCGCTCGCTCAACTCGGCACCAATTCCAGGAACGGCCTGAAACAGCTGCCGCGGGTCGACCTCGCCGCGCAGCCGGTCGAGCTGGCGCCAGCGACCGGTCGAGATGATTTCGACGATCGCGCTTGCGATCCCGGGGCCGATGGCGGGCAACGCCTCGAGGCCTGCGCGGCCTGCTCGCTCGAGCAACATACGCACGCTCGTCGTCAGGCCCGCGACCGCGTCGGCCGCTCTGCGGTAAGCGGAAGCGCGAAAGGGATTGGCCCGCTGCGCGCCGAGCAACGCAGCGGCTTCCCGCAGCATGTCGGCGACGCGGCGATTTTCGGCGGAGTCGACCGCCGGACCGGCCGCCCGATCGGACGGCGGCGAAGAGGAGGCGGTTTTCATCGCGGCGGTGCGACACTGGTCGCCGCGCCCGCGACGGATGTCGGACCCGTGCTCCCGGCCGGTGGCCGGTCCTTCACTTCGCAGATCACCCGGCGCAGCTTTCCGCTCCTTGCGCTGCGCAGAGGTGGCAGCGCATCGACTTCAAGCCTGATATCGCGCACTCCTTGCTGCGCGAGATGGGCCGCGAGGGCGCTACGGACCCGTTCGTCCGCTGCGGGTTCAGCGCTGCCGAGCGAGACGCGGAGGTTGTGAGCGTCCGTCTGCGTCACCTGGAAATCGTGCACACCGGCCTGCTCTTCGAGAACGGTGGAAAGCACGAGGGGCAGGAGGGTGACGAGACGTCCGGTCTCGTCGGCGAATCGCAGCGCGTCGTCGTGCCTTCCTTCGACGCGAATCGCAGGGAAGGTGCTGCCGCATGCGCACGGCGGCAGCAGCGTGATCGAATCGCCGAGCTCGTAGCGAATCAACGGCTGCACGTGATTGGCCAGATTGGTCAGCAGCGTCGTGTGCGACGGTGTCCCTGCGGGAACCGGGCGGTAGGCCTCGTCCACGCCTTCGAGCAGGACCCAGTCGGAATTGACGTGGAGGGAGCCAAGGCCGCACTCCCACCCGATCGAGGGGAACTCGGATGCACCGTAGCTGTTGCGGACACGACATCCGAACACCTGCTCAAGCCTCGTCCTGACATGCGGGGCAAGGACTTCGCCCCCGGTCCACATTTCGGCCAACTGCAGCTGGAGGCGGCCAGCATCCTGTTCCTGCGCGAGCATCTGCGCCGCGGTCGGATACGTCGCGAGCAGGGTAGGGCGATACTGATTCAGCTGTGCGACCAGCTGGGCAAGCGGCGTGAACAGCGAAAATGGAGCGACGTTTGCCGCGAGCCAGGGAAAGGCACGTCGCAAATGCTCGGCGCTGGAAACGCTGGCGAAGTGGCCGCCGGTCACCATCACCAGGGCGAACCGCTCCCCCGCGAGGACGCGCGCTCCGTACTGCGCAAGGGAAGACAGGCCGCGAAAGCGCAGCGTCTCGAGCGCTTCGTAGACGGCGAGCGCGTGTGTGTCGTGAAGGAACAGGCCCGGCGTGCCGGACGTTCCCGAACTGGTCCAGACCGCATAGCGGCCGTGGAACAGCGTACCGACGTTGGTCGGATCGGCGACAAACGCGTGCAAGGCGGCGGGTGTGATCGAAACATCCGTGAAGCCAGCCGCGACGTCGGCCATCAGGTCGGATTTGTTGACGACCGGCAGTTCGGCAAGACTCAGAGCGCGGTCGTCGCGCAGATTGCGATACAAACGACGGTACAGCGGCGCACGCTCGCGGGCGACGCGGATCAGGGCCTGCAACCGGTTCATTGCCTGCTCGTGCCGGGCTGCCGGCTCCGACCAGCCACCCAGCCAGATCTGCAGGGCGGCAAAACCAAACTCTCCCAACTCGAGAAGAGGCGTGGACTCAGGCGCCGCTCGTTGCATCCGACCTTCCCGGCCTCGAGGTTCATCGACTTGTTGTGCTTCAAGGATGCGCCCATCGGCGAGAGACTCATTGAGGCGGGTCAACCGATGCGTGACCTGGCAACGAGACCACCGCCTCGGATATTCGGCCGGCCGCGCGAAAGACTGGGACCAACCCCTCCCCCTGCGGAGGATCCCTCTGGCAGACGCACGCAATGAAGGGCGCACCGGTCATAGAAGGCGCCGTGGAATGCATCGCCGTGTCGAATGCCCCGCCGCGCTCAGCGGGCCGGGGACCATCCTGCCCTCGACCGAGCGTGACCACTTCCCGGTTGCGAAAGATCAAGGATGACGCCAGCCGGGCTGCGAGGATGTCACCAATGCGAGATCGTCGCCATCCAGTGCACATATTCGCCCGTTTGCTGGTTGCGCTGTTGTGCCTCGTCGAGGCAGCGGCCGGGAACGCCGAGATCGACGTGCCGTCCGACCTCGCGCCTGCGTTTGCGCGCGAGGTGACGCCCCGCTTGCAGATACCAGCCGATCAGCAGCGTGCCTACGCGGCGGAAATGGAGGACGAGCTCAAGGACGCGGGCCTTCTCCCGCTTCCGGACCAGTACCTCGTCGTCGTCGATCGCGATCCCAATGTCCAGGCGGCGATGCTTTTCTGGCGTGCATCCACCGGGGCGGTCATCTTCATCGGTGCGGCGCCGGCCTCCACCGGAGGCCACGGCGGATTCGAGCACTTCGTGACGCCGAGTGGTGTGTTCGATCATTCGCTCGAAAATCCCGACTTTCGCGCGGAAGGGACGACGAACGAGCTCGGCGTGCGCGGCTACGGCGCGAAGGGAATGCGCGTCTACGACTTCGGCTGGGTCGAGGCGCAGCGCACCTGGGGCAAGGCCGGCGAGAGCCCGATGCGCCTGCAGATGCACTCGACCGACCCGGTCCTGCTCGAACCGAGGCTGGGCACGGCGCAGTCCAAAGGTTGCATTCGGATCCCTGCATCGTTGAACGACTTCTTCGATCGCTACGGCATCCTCGACGCCGCATACGAACAAGCCCTGGCCCAGGGACGCAAATTCTGGGTGCTGGATCCGGACCGGACCCCGACGCGGTGGTCGGGGCGTTACCTCGTCGTGGTGGATTCCATGACCCCGACGCGACCCCCATGGTCGCCGGTGCCACGGCGCCGCTGAACCGGCTGCCGGCAGCAACGCTAGCGCGACCGGCGCGTCTCGCTTTCCTTGGTCCTTTCGGCAGCGTAAACGTCGGCCACGGCGAGGAACTGCTCCGCCAGCAAAGACACCAGATCGTCCAGCGCCACGATGCCGGACAATGCACCTTTCGCGCTCACGACCGGGAGCCGCCGGACGCCGTGCTCGCGCATCCGCGCAAGCGCGTCGATTACATCGTCGTCTTCGCGCACTGTGCCGAGCGATGTGACCATGACGTCGGCCGCGGTCAATGAGCGCGGGTCGAGCGACTGGGCGACGGCCTCCAGGACGATGTCGCGATCGGTGACGATACCGACCGGGCCGCCGTCCACACGGGAGGCATCGACCACGACGAGGCTTCCGACGTGGTGATAGCGCATCACGCTGGCGCACTGCGCCAATGTGGCGTCCGGTCCGACCGTCTGAACTTCGCCTTGCGCGACGTCGCGTACAAGCATGCTCCGGGTTCTGCGCATCGAAGGCTCCTTTGCCGACAGGTCTCGGATCGAACACTGAACGCGCTGGCGCTTTCGCATTTGACAATTCGCAAGAAGAGGCTTGGTCGACGTCGAGCGAAGGCCTTTGGGGTGCAACGACCCCGGGCGATCCACTTGGCAGTGGCGTTGATTCCGGTCAACCCCGTCGCGCTGCGCGTGCGCGAGCATGGTGCAACTGTCCGCGTGAAACTCGCATGGGGATGACTAACGCAGACATTGCGGCCGCGTTCGACCAGATGGCCGATCTGCTCGATCTGCGCAACGCCAATCCGTTTCGAGTGCGGGCGTATCGGAACGCGTCGCGCGTGGTCGGGGGCCTGAAGATCGATCTGGCCGCGCTGATCGACGCCGACAAGGAGCTGCCGAAGCTTCCGGGGATCGGTGCGGACCTGGAGGAGAAGATTCGCCAGTTGGCCACCAGCGGGCATCTGCCCGAACTCGATCGCCTGCGCAAGCAGGTGCCGGCAGGACTCACCGATCTTCTGCGCGTGCCGGGTCTGGGGCCGAGGCGAGTGCGTGTCCTTTCCGACGCGCTGGGCCTTCACTCTCAGGTCGCCTTGCTGCGCGCGGCACGCGATGGCCGGATCCGGGAATTACGAGGTTTCGGGCCCGCCAGCGAGGAACGGATCGCCGCTGCGCTCGAGGCGCAGTTGAGCAAGAAGCCGCGCTACAAGCTCGCCGTTGCCGCGCAGTATGCGGATGCGCTGTGTACGTATCTGGCGAAAGGTCCTGGCGTGATCGAAGTCGCGACCGCGGGCAGCCTGCGGCGCGCGCGCGAGACCGTGGGCGACATCGATCTGCTCGCGACCGCGGCTGAGGGCGGGGATGTCGTGCGCTACTTCGCGGCCTGCCCGGACGCCAAGCGCGTGCTGGCCTCCGGCGCGACGCGAGGCTCAATCGTGCTGAAATCCGGTCTACAGGTCGATCTACGCGTCGTGCCGGAAGAGAGCTACGGTGCCGCGTTGCTTTATTTCACCGGGTCGAAGGCGCACAACATCCGATTGCGCAATCTGGCATTGGAACGGAACCTGAAGCTCAACGAGTACGGGTTGTTTCGCGCGCGCGGCCGGGGAAGGGAAGTCGGCGCGGTCGTGGCGGGGCGGACTGAAGAGTCGGTCTATGCGGCCCTCGGGCTGCCCTGGATCGCTCCCGAGTTGCGCGAGGACCGTGGCGAAATCGAGGCCGCCCGCAATGGCGAGCTGCCCGCGCTGATCGAACGCCGTGCCCTGCGGGGCGATCTGCACGCACACACCACGTGGAGCGATGGCTCCGCGACCATCGAGCAGATGGCGGCGGGGGCGCGTGCCCGCGGCCTGGAATATCTCGCGATCAGCGACCATAGCCGGCGCCGAAGCGTCGCCAACGGGCTCGATCCGGAGCGTCTGGCCCGGCAATGCGCGGACATCGCTCGATTCAACGCGCGCCATGCGGACATCACGTTGCTGACGGGGATCGAATGCGACGTGCTCGACGACGGCATCCTCGATCTGCCCGACTCCGCGCTGGCTCCGCTCGAAGTGGTGGTCGCCGCGATCCACTCGCGGTTCAACCTGCCGCGCCAGAAGCAAACTGCACGCGTCCTCGCGGCGCTCGACAACCCGCACGTGCGCATCCTGGCGCATCCGGTCGGGCGGCTAATCGGCCTCCGCGAGCCCTACGACCTGGACATGCAGGCAGTGATCCGCAAGTGCAAGGCGCGCGCGGTCGCACTCGAGCTCAGCGCGCACCCCGAGCGACTCGCTCTGCAGGACCTCTACTGCCGCATGGCGAAGGACGAAGGTGTCCTGGTGGCCATAAACTCGGACGCGCATGCCGTCCACGAGTTCGACAACCTGGTCTACGGCGTCGCCCAGGCTCGACGCGGATGGCTGGAAGCCGGGCACGTACTCAACACACGTTCGCTGGCGCAGGTGCGCACCTGGCTGCGTGAGCGGCGCTGAAACGCACCACGTTCGAATATCCAGCACGGAGAAGCCGAAACAGGTCCGCCTCGGGTATGGGCGTTTCCATCCCCGCGTGGCGGGCGTCCACGAATCGTCAGACCGGTGCCAGGAGCAGCGGCACGCTGCGTTCGCCCGCCAGGCGGAGATACCCGGCCAGGTCGTCGCCGACCGCGGTGCGGCTCACGGTCAGCAGGCGTTCGCGGAAAGGAGCGAGCGCATGCCGTGCGGGCTCCGACCAGTCCCCGGCGCCGCGCTCGTCGAGACGCAGGGTGATGCAGTCGCGACCGGCCAGCGCGCGTGCTGCCTGTGCAATCGCCAACTCGCCTTCGGGTGGCGCCACGGCAAGCACGACCAGCCGTTCTTTGAACGCATGCGCGACCGAGGCCGCCAGCGCGAGCGCCGCATCGTCCGGAGCCCGCGCGAGAGCGACCACGGGGCCTGTCTTTGGGCGAGCGCCGTGTGGAACATAGAGCACCGCCGACGCTGTTTCGGCGACGGCACGGACGAGGCTCGGATAAGGATGCACCGCGCGTGCAAAGGGCTCCGCGGGCTCCGCAAGCACAAGGAGATCCGACGGTTCGCTGCGAAGCGCCAGCGTCGTGGCAGGATCGCCGCGTACGACCTGAAAGCCGGCCGCCACGCCGAACGCCGCGGCCTGACCGAGCAAATGCCGCTCGACGGCACGCGCTGCCAGGGCGTGCGATTCCGCCAGTTGTGCCGGAGTGAGCGACCGCCACACCAACCGGCGCGGCTCGAGGGTGCGCAGCCAGGGTAACGCGCCGGCGTCGAACAGCAACGCATCCTCGACGAACAACCCCATCAATTCCGCATCCAGCAAATGCGCAAGTTCCGCCGCCGTCGCGATCGCGTCATCGGCGATCGCAGCCGCGTCGGCGAAGCCGATGACGATCCGGCGGATGTTCACGACGTCGGCCCCGGTCATAGCCCTCAGCTCTCCTCCCGTGCATCCTCGGCCTGGTGCGGACCGCGGCGTGCCCGCGCAAACGAGCGCAGCCGTTCTTCGACGAGCGCGTTGACACTTCCGGGCGCAAAGGCCCCATCGGAGCCACGCTGGCCCGCCGACGTGCCTGTCAACAAGGCGATGCCCTCGTCGACGTGGGCGATGGGATATACGGCAAAACGTCCCGCGGCGCAGGCTCCCACGACGTCGGGGCGAAGCATGAGGTGCTGCACGTTGGCTGCGGGAATCAGCACGCCCTGACTTCCGCTGAGTCCGCGCGCAGCGCAGAGGTCGTAGAAGCCCTCGATCTTTTCGTTCACTCCGCCGATCGCCTGCACCTGTCCCATCTGGTTGACCGAGCCCGTGACGGCAAGGTCCTGGCGCAGGGGCAGTCCGGCCAGCGCCGACAGCAGCGCATACAACTCCGCACACGACGCGCTGTCGCCTTCGACCCCGCCGTACGACTGCTCGAACACCAGCGTGGCCCCGAGTGAAAGCGGAACGTCGAGCGCATAGCGACCGGCGAGGAGCCCGCTCAGGATCAGGACGCCTTTGCTGTGGATCGGACCGCCGAGTTCGACTTCGCGCTCGATATCGATCACCTTGCCACCGCCGGGTCGCACCCGTGCGGTGATGCGCGTGGCGCAACCGAACATCTCGCCTGCAAGTTCGAGCACTGAAAGCCCGTTGACCTGGCCGATCTCCGATCCGGTGCTGTCGATCAGGGCGATCTCGCGGACCTGTGATTCCAGCGTGCGCTCCCGCACCCGGCTTGCGCGGCGCGTCTGTTCGGCGATCGCACGTTCGACGTCGCCCGGTCCGATGACCTCGTGGCGCGCCTCGCCGGCCCAGAAGTTCGCTTCGACGAGCAGATCGCGCACCCGATCGACATGCAGCGTGAGCTTGCGCGCATCCTGCGCGAGGCGGGCCGCTTGCTCGATCACGCGTGCCACTGCCGCCTGGTCGAGCGCGCGTAGTCCCTCACGCCCGGCGACGTGCGCGAGCATCGCGGCGAAGCTCCTCTCGGACGGTGTGTTGCGATCCAGCGCGTCGTCGAAGTCGGCAAGCACCTTGAAGTGTTCGGCGACGTCCGGGTCGAACTGCGCGAGCAGGTAGTAGAGCGTGCGGTCCGCGACCAGAACCACCTTGACGTCGAGCGGGATCGGATCCGGCTCGAGCGAAACCGTGCTCGTGAGGCTGAGGAAGTCGTCGACACCCTCGACCTTGATCCTGCGCATCTTGAGAGCGCGCTTGAGGGCGAGCCAGCTGAACGGCTCGAGCAGTGCGCTGCGAGCATCGAGCAGGAGATAGCCGCCGTTGGCGCGGTGGAGTGCACCCGCCTTCAGGCGGCGGAAGTTGGTCATGAGGACGCCGCGGCGCCATTCATGTTCGATGCGACCGACCAGATTGCCGAGTGACGGGTGGGGTTCCTCGATCACCGGCGCGCCTGCCGGACCGGGTTGGGTCACGAATACATTGACCTCGTAGTTCTCCAGTGGTCCATCGGCCGCCGGTTTGCCCTCACCGTCGGCCTCTTCGCCCTGGGGCGCGAAAAAGACGCCGACCCGATCGACCAGATCGTCGCGCATGCGCTGCAGGTGCTCGAGTACCTGCGGCAGATCGGTGAAGAGGCCGCGCGTCTCCTCGATCGAATGGCCCACCGCGTACTGCGCCGTCTCGCGATCGAGCGTCCGGATCTCGTCCCGCCGCTCCTTGTCCCAGCGCGGCACTGTCTGCAGGATCTGCTCCAGCCTCTTCTCGAACTCCTGCACCGACGCCTGGATCGCTTTGCGCTCCGCCTCTGGTAGCCCGTTGAAGACCTCGCTTTTCAGGACGTTCCCATCCTCTCCGACGGGCGCGACGCCGAAACCCATCGGTGAACGGAGAATCGCAAGGTGCCGTTTGGCAGCGGCGTCGGTCAGGGCGGAAAACGCTTCTTCCTGATTCCTGCGGAATGCTTCGTCAATCGCCGTGCGGCGCGACCGATAGTCCTGGCCGTCGAAGGCGGCCGGCAGCGCGACCGCGAGGTCCTTGATCAGGTCGCGGATGGCATCGCGCAGGAGCGGTCCGCGGCCGGGAGGCAACTGCATCGCATAGGGACGCTGGGGCGATGCGAAGTTGTTCACGTATACCCAGTCGACCGGTGCCGGCTCGGCGCGGGCCTTCACCTCGAGGAACGTCCTTATCGTCCGATCGAGGCCGGCGTCCGCCGCACCGATGACGAAAAGATTGAAACCGGCGGCTTCGATCCGCGTGCCGAAGCGCAGCGCATCGAGGGCGCGGTCCTGACCGATCGGCGCATCGCTTGGCTCGATGTCTGCCGTGGTCGCAAAGCGCAGCGTCGACGGATCGGTGGTCGGGCGAAGTTGGGCGGGCGAAAGGGCGGTGGGCATGAGCAAAGGCAGTATTACGAGCGGTTGTTGCTGACGGCGGGTACCGATTGTCCCGGCTGCTGATCGGCGAGCGTTGAGACACATCAACAACACGCGTTGACGCGACGAGCCGGATCCGCATGCGCAGGATGGCGTCGCAGCAAGCCCCGATCTCTGCGTGAAAAGCGTACGCTTGCGCGAAGCGGCGTGCTCGTCGCGGGTATGCCGATGACCACCGGCCCAGAGATACATCTGCTCGTCATCGATCCCCAGAACGATTTCTGCGATGGTCCGTCGGTCGCTGGTGCGCCTGATCCGGCGCTTCCGGTTGCCGGTGGTCACCAGGACATGCTGCGACTTTCCCGGTTCATCGAACGGGCCAGCGCCAGCCTCCGGGCCGTGCACGTGACGCTGGATTCACACCACCCACTGCACATCGCACATCCCCTGTGGTGGATCGATCGCACCGGCCACCCGCCCGCGCCGTTCACAGTCATCCGCGCCGAGGACGTGCAGACAGGAAAATGGCGGTCCCGCAATCCCGCATGGCAGGGCCGCAGCCGCGCATACGTCGAGGCATTGGAGGCGGGCGGGCGGTACACGCTGGTGGTCTGGCCCGAGCACTGTCTCATCGGCCATTGGGGCCACAACGTGCATCCGGCCGTGGCGCACCAACTCGCGCGCTGGGCGCGCGACCGGCTCCAGACGGTCGACTACATCTTCAAGGGTTCGAACCCGTTCACCGAGCACTACTCCGCCGTCCAGGCCGAAGTGCCGGATCCGTCGGATCCGGGCACGCTGCTCAATGCCCGGCTCCTCGAGGCGCTGAGCGCGGCCGACTCGATCATCGTCGCCGGCGAGGCGCTCAGCCATTGCGTCGCCAATACCGTGCGCGACCTCGCGTGCAATCTCGGGGCCGTGCGGACGGCAAAACTCACCCTGCTCGCCGATTGCACCAGCTCGGTCGGCGGGTTCGAGAACCTCGGCGCCGACTTCCTGGGCGAGATGGCTGCGCGCGGAATGAAGTCGGTCCGTTCGGTCGACCTCTTCGGATGAGGGGTTGCGGGAGGATCACCCAAGGGGCGCACGCGAGCAGGCACACTTGAACGTTGCTTGACCCCCCTCAACCTGAACGCGGGCGCATTTCGCGAGAATGCGTCGAGCATTTTTCGCTGGCGGTGGAAGTCGAGCGCTTTGAGCGCGCAACCATGTTTGAACGCGTCAGCTTTGCCGATCGCAACGACGCCGGCCGCAGGCTCGCTGTCGCCGTGGGGAAGATCCCGCTCGAACGACCGGTCGTGTACGCCCTGCCGCGCGGCGGCGTGCCGGTCGCGATCCAGGTTGCGACGGCGCTCGACGCGCCGCTCGACCTCGTGCTGGTACGCAAGATAGGAGCCCCCGGGCAACCCGAGCTTGCGGTAGGTGCGATCGTCGACGGCGATCGACCCGAGACCCTGGTCAACGAGGACATTGCTGCCAGCACGGGAGCGGATGCCGTCTACCTCGCGTCCGTGCAAGAGCGTGAGCGGCATGAGCTGGAGCGCCGTCGGGCCGCTTATCTCGCGGGGCGCGCGCCCGTCGACCCTGTCCACCGCGATGCGATCGTCGTCGACGACGGCGTTGCGACCGGTGCCTCGATGCTGGTCGCGGTGCGTGCATTGAGACACCGGGGCGCCCGACGCGTGATCGTCGCGACGCCCGTGGCGCCGCCCGAGACGGTTGCCCGTCTCGAAAGGGAAGCAGACCTCGTCGTGTGTCTCACTCAACCGGATTGGTTTCCCGGTATCTCGGCCTTCTACGACGACTTCCATCAACTCGAAGACCGCGAGGTCGTGGAACTCCTGCGTGCCGCGGCGGCTCCCGATTCAACCGCCTGACTGATGTGTTCGCAAGCGCGAACTGCAACGAGCAAGGCTTCGCTGCAGGACAAGGTGCAGTTTCTCCGCCAGCCCGGCGTCTACCCGGAGCGAACTTCGAGCGTCGAGGTACGCGAGACGCACCTGTCGTACGTGTTCCTGACGTCTGATAGTGCGTACAAGATGAAGAAGCCGCTCGCGCACGCGTTGGCGGACCTGCGCACGCTGGAAGGACGTGGCGCGAACTGCCAGGCCGAAGTCCAGCTGAACCGCCGGCTCGCACCGGATGTCTACCTTGGTATCACCGCGCTGACACAAAGTGCCTCCGGTGCGCTGTCCCTGGGGGGCGAGGGTGAAGTGGTCGAATGGCTGGTCCGGATGCGGCGCCTTCCGTCCGAGGCGATGCTCGACCAGCTGATAGTGAAGGGCCGGTTGCGCAGCACCGACGTGGTAGCAGTGGCGGAGCGGCTGGGTGAATTTTTTTCCGCGCAGCCCGGCGTCGATCTGAGCGCCGAAGACTATGTCGCGCAGCTGCGGCACCAGCTGGAGCTCAGCGTGCAAATGCTTGCCCGGCGGGAATTCGGGCTGTCATCCGCAACGCTGGGCGCGGTTGCCGCAGCAGTGCGCCGGTATCTCGATGAGGGCACCGAGTTGGCGGCGCGCGCACGCCGCATCGTCGAAGGCCATGGCGACCTGCGGCCGGAACACGTCTGCGTTGTCACGCCTCCGGTCGTCATCGACTGCCTGGAGTTCAGCCGCGAACTGCGCCTGCTCGATCCGTTCGACGAGATCGCTTTTCTCGGGCTGGAATGTGCCCGCCTCGGCGCAGACTGGGTCGGCCCGCTCCTGCGCCATTCGCTTGAGGCGATCCTGCAGGATGTTCCGCCCCCTCGTTTGGAGCGCTTCTACACCGCGTTGCGCGCATGCGTCCGTGCGCGCCTCGCGGCGGCGCATCTGCTCGAGCCGACGCCGAGTTCTTCGCGCGACTGGCTGGCCGTTGCCCGCGACTATCTGGCGCGGGCACAGCGCCTCGGCTCTGCTCTCGCTTAAGTGCGGTTGTCGCCGGCCACGCGGTATCTATCGACTGTGGTCTTCATGCAGCATCTTGATCGTCGCCGCAAGCAGCGGCGCAATGCCGACGACCCTCAGCCTGGCGCGCGCGGGCGGCGATAACGTTTCCGGCGCCACGCTGTCGGTGACGAGAATCGTCGACAGCGCGGGGTCGAGTACCACGGCGTCGGCGCCGCGCGCGAACAGGCCATGGGCGACGCACGCGACGACACGGCGCGCGCCGCCGTCCAGACAGGTGCGCGCCGCGCGCAGGAGCGTTCCGCCGGTGCTGATCAAGTCGTC
>Ga0335077_10001364_pt1 | contig 28935 bp, 29 predicted proteins | sample Lox_Sample_31_FD_207151 | JGI IMG/M metagenome (GOLD analysis project Ga0335077, IMG submission 207151) | Soil microbial communities from Loxahatchee National Wildlife Refuge, Florida, United States - Lox_Sample_3.1 | ecosystem: Environmental > Terrestrial > Soil > Wetlands | place: USA... | reverse complement strand
GCCGGCCGGGTGCGCCCATGCGGCCCGTTTCACCCACCGAATAGGGCGGGAAGTTATAGTGCAGCAGGAACGTCTCTTTATACGTCCCTTGCAGCGCATCGATGAATTGCTCGTCCTCGGAAGTGCCGAGGGTCGCGACCACGAGCGCCTGCGTTTCACCGCGGGTGAACAGCGCCGAGCCGTGTGTCCGCGGCAGTACGCCGACCTCCGCAACGATCGGACGCACGGTCTTCAAGTCACGGCCGTCGATACGCTTGTTGGTGTCGAGAATGTTCCAGCGCACGATCTTGGCTTCGAGTTCCTTGAACACGCCGGCGACCGCGAGCTTGTCATGCTTGGGGTCGGCACCTTCCGGGAAGAAATGCGCCATCACCTTATCTTTGACGGCAGCGACAGCGTCCTGACGATCTTGCTTGCGCATGATTGAATAGGCCGCACGCAAATCCTTCTCGGCGAGACCGAGGATTTCCTTTTCCAGCGCCTTGTTGTCAGAGACGACGAGTTCGCGCGGTTCTTTCGCGGCCTTCTCGGCGAGCTTGATGATCGCCTCGATCACCGGCTGGAAGTGCCGGTGTCCGAACATCACCGCGCCCAGCATGATCTCCTCGGACAGTTCCTTGGCTTCCGATTCGACCATCATCACGGCGTCTTGCGTGCCGGCGATGACAAGATCGAGTTGGCTCTCGGGCATTTCGTCGAGGGCTGGATTGAGCACGTACTCGTTGTTGATGAAGCCGACACGGGCACTGCCAATCGGGCCCATGAACGGCACGCCGGACAGCGTCAGCGCGGCAGACGCGGCGACCATGGCAACGATGTCGGGGTCGTTTTCCATGTCGTGCGAGAGCACGGTGACGGTCACCTGCGTATCGCAGCGCCAGCCGTCGGCGAATAGCGGCCGGATCGGGCGGTCGATCAGGCGCGAGGTCAGAGTGTCTTTTTCGGTGGGGCCGCGCTCGCGTTTGAAATAGCCGCCGGGAATTCGGCCGGCCGCGTAATATTTCTCCGTATAATTGACGGTCAACGGAAGAAAATCGATCCCTTCCTTTGCCTGCTTGGCCGCCACAACGGCGGCGAGGACAGTGGTTTCGCCATATGTAGCGAGCACGGCCGCATCGGCCTGCCGCGCCACCCTGCCAGTCTCGAGGGTTAGCTTGCGCCCACCCCAATCGAGTTCAACTCGATGGATATCGAACATTGTATATTTCTCTCATGGTTTCTGGCGAGCCCCGAAGCCATGAGCAAGACGGCGAGAAGCTGTCGTGCGTCACCGCGGTGCGGGAAGCAACAGCGTCTGGCGATCCTGCCATGGCGTTCGAACCTTGCCTTGTCGCAAGAGACGATCCTTATCGGCTCTTGCCAAATTGCCGACCGCGCCTATCGCTGCCGGCTCAATCAAGCGAACGCGTCCGTCGCGTCCACTGCACGAAACGCGCAGGACGTCATGCCCTGCGCGGAATAAATCATCGGCGGATGCCGAGTTTCTCAATCAAGTTTTTGTAGCTCGCTTCATCAGTGCGGCGCAGGTAATCGAGCAACTGGCGACGCTGGCCCACCATTTTGAGCAACCCACGACGGGAGTGATTGTCCTTGACGTGGGACTTGAAATGCTCGGTGAGATTGTTGATGCGCTCGGACAGGATCGCCACTTGTACTTCCGGCGACCCGGTATCTCCGGGCTTTTTCGCATACGTCTTGATTACTTCGGCCTTGCGGCCGGCGGTCACCGACATCGGTCATCCTTTCTTACGCGCGGCTCTGCCCATCAGGCCGGCGAGGTTGAACACGCGCTTGGGGACGATCTCGCCACTATCCAGTTCGGCCAGAGCCAACAACTGGCCCGATGCCGTGACGTAGATCGTGCCGCGGAAATTGGGTGCGTCCCGTCCGCGCAACAAAACGGCTTGGCCTCGCTGAAGCCTTGCCGCGTCTGCCCGACTGATGGCCAGCGCCGGGATGTCGTCCAGCGCGGTCTCGACGGGCAGGATTGCGTCGGCGAGGCTTGCCTCGCCGGACGCGGCTCTATGACATAGAGCCTCCAATTGTTCCAGCAAAATCATGGTTTCTGCGCCAAATGGCCCGACCTGGGCACGCCGCAGAGCGCTGACGTGGCCAAAACAGCCCAAACTTCGGCCAAGATCGCGGGCAAGCGAACGCACATAAGTACCTTTGCCGCATTCGGCCTCCAGGACCGCATGATCGGGATCGGGATTGCTAACGAGCTCCAGCCACCTGATCTCCACGGGGCGGGCGGTCAGTTCCACCGTTTCGCCGTCGCGTGCAAGATCGTAGGCGCGCTCGCCTTCGATCTTGATCGCGGAATAGCGCGGCGGCACCTGCTGGATAGATCCGGTAAATGACGGCAGCAGCGTCCGGATCGCATCGGCCGACGGTCTTTGATCGCTGCGCGCGACAACGCGTCCCTCTGCGTCGTCAGTATCGCGTTCTTCGCCCCAGCGAACCGTGAACTGATAGAGCTTGCGACCATCCATCACGAACGGAACGGTCTTGGTGGCTTCACCAAGCGCTATTGGCAGTGCGCCCGAGGCAAGGGGGTCGAGCGTGCCGGCATGGCCGGCGCGCCGCGCGGCAAATAATCGTTTCACCACGCTCACTGCGTGCGTCGATGTCATGCCGACCGGCTTGTCGAGGATGACCCAGCCATGCACGTCGCGCTTGTCGCGCTTGAACTGCTTCGATTTCTTACCGCCCTCATCCTGAGGAGGGCGCGCAACGCCCGCCTCGAAGGATGCGTGCGGCCCCATGCTTCGAGACGCCGCCTGCGGCGGTTCCTCGGCATGAGGCCGAGAGAGGCTATTCGTTTCTTCCTGGGTCACTCATCGTCCTCGTCATGTTCCAGATCGCGCTTTACATCGGGCGAGCGCAGCAGCTTCTCGATACGTTCAGCTTCAGCGAAACGATCGTCGATGCGAAAACGGATGTCGGGTGCAAATTTCAAATTGATGCGGTGGGCTATCTCGGCGCGCAGATATTTCTTGTGCCGATCGAACGCCGCGACCACCTCTTCAGCGTCGCGTCCGCCAAGCGGCATCACATAGATGGTGGCCAGGCGCAGGTCGGCGCTCATGCGTACCTCTGGCACGGTGATGAAATGGCCCTCGATAACCGGGTCATGCACGTCGCCGCGCGTGAGCATCTCGGCCATCGCATGGCGCACCAGTTCGCCAACGCGCAACTGGCGCTGCGAACCTCCGGGCGATGAATCGCGATGACTTTGTTTGTGCCGTGGCATTGCGTCCTGAAACTTTCAATTCGTCATGGCCGGGCTTGTCCCGGCCATCCACGTCTTGCTTCCTTCATCGAAGAAGTCGTGGATGCCCGACACAAGGCCGGGCATGACAGCGGAGAGGGGGAGGAGGATCTTGGTCGCACGCCTGAGACTTGGACTCACAGCGAGCGTTGAATCTGCTCTACCCGGTAGCATTCGATCACATCGCCTTGCCGCATGTCCTGGTAGTTTTCGAAGGCCATGCCGCATTCCATGCCGGCGCCCACTTCGCGCACGTCATCTTTAAAGCGCTTGAGCTGCGATAGTTTCCCTTCGTGAATAACGACATTGTCGCGAATCAGCCGCACGTTGGCGCCGCGCTCGACGGTGCCATCGGTGACGCGGCAACCCGCGATGTTGCCGACCTTGGAAACCTTGAAGATCTCCAGGATCTGCGCATTGCCCAGCATGGTCTCGCGCAGCGTCGGCGGCAGAAGGCCCGACATCGCCTTCTTAACGTCATCCACCAGATCGTAGATGATGTTGTAATAGCGTATCTCGATACCGGCCCGCTCGGCCGCTTCGCGTGCTTCCTTGTTGGCGCGCACGTTGAAGGCGATGATCGGGACGCCCGAAGCTTCCGCCAGGGTAACGTCCGACTCCGAAATGCCGCCGACGGCGGAATGCAGTACGCGCGCAGCGACCTCATCCGTGGCGAGTTTGTCGAGCGCGCCGATAATGGCTTCAACCGAACCTTGCACATCGGCTTTGATGACCAGCGGAAATTCCTTGCGCCCCGACGTCTTGGCCTGCGCCATCATCTGCTCGAGCGAGCCGCGCATGCCGGTGGCGCGCGCCGCGGTCTTCTCACGCTTCTGTCTGGCGCGATAATCGGTAACCTCACGAGCGCGGGCTTCGTTATCGACCACCGCCAGACGATCACCGGCGTCCGGTGTGCCCGAGAAGCCAAGCACTTCGACCGGCGTTGACGGTCCGGCACTGTCGATTGGTTCGCCGGTGTCGGACACCAAGGCGCGCACGCGGCCCCATTCGGCCCCGGCCACCACGAGATCGCCGACCCGTAAAGTGCCGCGCTGGATCAGCACGGTCGCTACCGGCCCGCGGCCACGATCGAGCTTGGCCTCGATTACGGTCCCTTCCGCCGCGCGTTGCGGATTGGCTTTGAGGTCGAGGATTTCCGCCTGCAAGCCGATCATCTCGAGCAGCTTGTCGATATTCGTCTTCTTGGTGGCGGACACTTCCACGTCCACCACCTCGCCACCCATGGATTCGACCTGGATCTCGTGTTGCAGAAGGTCGGTGCGCACGCGGTCTGGCTTGGCGTCCGGCTTGTCGATCTTGTTGATGGCGACGATGATCGGCACCTTTGCCGCCTTTGCATGGTGGATCGCCTCAACCGTTTGCGGCATCACGCCGTCGTCGGCGGCGACGACCAACACCACGATATCGGTAACTTTGGCGCCGCGCGCGCGCATGGCGGTGAAGGCGGCATGACCAGGTGTGTCGATGAAGGTGATTTTGGCACCCGAAGGCGCCGTCACCTGATACGCACCGATATGCTGGGTGATCCCGCCGGCTTCACCCGCCGCCACCTCGCTCGAGCGGATTGCATCGAGCAGCGAGGTCTTGCCGTGGTCGACGTGGCCCATGACAGTGACAACGGGCGCACGCGCCTCCAGTTGCGCGGGTTCGTCCGCTACGTCGAACAGCCCTTCTTCCACGTCGGCTTCGGCGACGCGGCGCACGCTGTGGCCCATTTCCTCTGCAATGAGTTGGGCGGTATCGGCGTCGATCACGTCGTTGATCGTGACCATCTGGCCTTGCTTCATAAGGAGGCGGATGACGTCGACAGCGCGCTCGGACATACGGTTAGCGAGATCCTGGATGCTGATCGCTTCGGGAATCGTTACCTCGCGCACAAGCTTTTCTTTCGGCTCGTTGGAGGCAATTCCCTTGAGCCGTTGCGTACGCCGCCGGAACGACGCGACCGACCGTTCGCGTACTTCATCGGCACGCAGAGCATTGACGAGCGTTAGACGGCCGCGCTGTTTCTCAGCTCCACCGCGTGGAGCGGGACGCGGAGCGGCAGCCGGACGCGCGGCGCCCGGACGCCGCGGTGAACGGGGCCCTTCATCGTCATCAGCTTCGAGCGCGAGACGCGCTGCCGGCCCGCCACGCGGGGTCTCTTCCACACCGAAGCGCTTTTTGGCGACCTCGCCGGCCTTACGTTTGGTTTCCTCGTCATGCTTGCGACGTTCTTCCTCGTCACGCTTGCGTGCTTCCGCTGCCTCTCGCTCGGAGCGGTCGACGACTTCGCGGCTGGCGCGACGGCGCGCTTCCTCTTCGGCAATCTTGCGCTCCTCAGCCTCGCGTACGCGCGAGTCGGCGAGTGCGTGCGCGCGCGCATTACGCTCTTCTTCGGTCAGAGTGCGCAGCACGACGCCTGACTTTGGCTTCGCGGCCGCGTCCGCGTGAGTCAAACCCGAGCTTGCGACCGGCGCGGCCTTCTTCGCGGAAGGAGCCTTTTTTACTTCGACAGGAGGTGCCGGTTCGGCCTTGGCTTCACCCGGCCCGCCGACCGTGCGGCGTTTGACCTTCTCGACCACAACCTGTTTGCTGCGGCCGTGGCTGAAGCTTTGGCGCACCACGCCCGTCTCGGTGCGTGGCTTGAGTGTCAGCGTCTTGCCTGAGACGCTGAGTTTTTTCTCGCCGGGGTTCTTCGTCTCGCTCATTCCGTACTGTGTCCTTATGCGCCTTCCGTCGGCGCATGCGCGCTAACTACATCGGGCGAAGTTCCGGTCCGAAAGCGTGTCAGGCGCGCGACGCGCGCAAGAAAAGTCTCGCTTCCGGGCCCGGCAAGCAGGGCTGCATGTACCACATTTGGACGGTTCAATGCCAAATCCAATTGGGCACCGGTAAACGTATCGATCACCACGATTTCTCGCGATTTCCCGGTCGTATTGCGGCGCAGGACGGCCGCTAGCTTGCGCTTGCCGTCGTCGCCGGCGTCGGCCGCATGGATCAACGCCAGAATGTCACCCTGGCCGGCTGCCGTTTCCACCCTGGAAAAACCACTGACCACCGTGCCGGCCTTGCCGGCGATTGCCAGCGCGTCGAGCGCGGCGCGTTCAATCATCGCTTCGGTTTGCGCGGCCAGATCGGGCGCGACCCGCACATCGCGTTTGAAGCCGCGGGCGAAGACATTACGCTTGATGGCATCTTCGATAGCGGAGCGGGTCGCCGTCACCCAGATCCCACGGCCGGGCAATTTGCGTTTGACGTCAGGTACCGTTTCTCCGCCCGGGCCAACCACGAAGCGCACCATTTCCGCCGCCGGTTTGAGCTCACGGGTAAGCGCGCAGGTGCGCTCCATCCCCGGGGCGACACTGGTCGCCCCGTGGTCGAGTTCATTGTCCTGCGCAACTGCCAGCATCGCTGTTGCCGATCCCCCTATGCCTGCGGCGCATCTTCGGGCGCTGGTTCAGCCGGGGCCGGCGGCGGGGCAAGCTCCGCCTCCGTCACCCAACCGGCCTTGAGCCGTGCCTGCATGATCATGGCCTCGGCGTCCTCGCGCGAAACACCCAGGCCGTCGAGGAAACCCGGCTCATGTTTGCTTTCGCCGTCCTTGCGCTCGGTCCAGCCGGTGAGATCATCGGTGGCGCAGCCGGCAAGATCTTCCACGGTTTTCACGCCGTTCTCGCCGAGCGCGACCAGTATTTTTGTGGTCACTCCGGGCACATCCTTGACCTCGTCCGCAACGCCCAGCTCGACGCGTTTGGCATCGAGCTCTGCCTCCTGTTGCGCGAGATACTCTTTTGCACGCTCCTGAAGTTCGCGCGCTGTATCCGTATCGAAACCTTCGATTCCGGCAATTTCCTTTTCGTCCACGAGCGCGAGCTCCTCGATCGAACCGAACCCTTCCGAAGCCAGCAACTGTCCGACCACCTCGTCGAGATTGAGTGCCTCGACAAAAACCTTGGTGCGATTCTCGAATTCGGCCTGGCGGCGTTCTGATTCTTCCTGCTCGGTCAAAATATCGATATCCCAGCCGGTAAGCTGAGAGGCGAGCCGCACATTCTGGCCGCGCCGTCCGATCGCGAGGGACAGTTGTTGATCCGGTACCACCACCTCGATGCGCTCCTTGTCTTCATCGAGCACGACCTTGGCGACTTCCGCCGGAGCCAATGCGTTCACCACGAAGGTGGCGATGTCGGGCGACCACGGAATGATATCGATCTTCTCGCCCTGCAATTCGTTCACGACCGCCTGCACGCGCGAGCCCCGCATGCCAACGCAGGCGCCGACGGGATCGACGGAAGAATCGCGCGAGATCACCGCAATCTTGGCACGTGAGCCGGGGTCGCGGGCGACCGCCTTCACTTCCACGATGCCATCGTAGATTTCCGGCACTTCCTGGGCGAAGAGTTTAGATGTGAATTGCGGATGCGTGCGCGACAGGAAAATCTGCGGACCGCGCGGTTCGCGCCGCACGTCGTAGATATAGGCCCGGATGCGGTCACCGTTACGAAAAACTTCGCGCGGCAGCAGTTCGTCGCGTCGCACGATCGCCTCACCACGGCCGAGATCGACCACGACGTTGCCGTACTCGACGCGTTTGACGATGCCGTTGACGATATCGCCGATGCGATCCTTGTACTCGGCATATTGTCGGTCGCGCTCGGCCTCGCGCACCTTCTGCACGATCACCTGCTTGGCCGACTGCGCAGCGATGCGGCCGTATTCGAGCGGTGGCAGGGGGTCAGCAATTGTGTCGCCGACTTGCGCAGCCGGGTGACGCTTGCGCGCTTCTTCGAGCGTGATCTGATTGGACGGGTTCTCGACGGCCTCGACCACAAGCATATGGCGAGTGAGGCGCAGATCGCCGGTTTTCGGCTCGATCTCCGCATGCACATCGGTTTCCGCGCCGTAGCGGGAGCGCGCCGCTTTGGCGATCGCATCTTCCATCGCTGTGATTACGATTCCGCGGTCGATCGCTTTTTCACGCGCAACTGCGTCGGCGATTTGCAGCAATTCGAGCCTGTTGGCGCTGACAGCCATAGCTCACTCTCCTCCTTTGGCGGCAACCCTTTGCGGGCGGTGCCGTGAATGTCTCTCTTCGCGTCGTTCTTCCTTGCGCGCCGCGCGGGCTTCGCGCTTGGCGGCCTTCTCGCGCCGCAAGGCTTGTGACACCAGTTCGTCGGTGAGCACCAACTTTGCTTCGCCCATTTCCTCAAGCGGAAGCAGCACGTCCGCTTCCTCGCCTTGCGCAGCGTCATCACGATGCACGCGCGCCGCGTCACCGACAGTTCCCGTGAGAATTCCACGGAATCGCTTGCGGCCGCCGACGGGGATTTCCATCTCGATTTTGACGAGATGACCCGCATAGCGCTCGAAATCCGATTTGCGTACCAGCGGCCGGTCGATGCCGGGTGAAGAAATTTCAAGTCGGTAAGTCCCATCGATCGGATCTGCCACATCAAGAACCGGCGAAAGTGCGCGGGAAACTGCCTCGCAGTCTTCCACCGTCATGCTGCCGTCGGGCCGCTCCGCCATGATTTGTACGGTGCAACCTTCGGCGCCGGACATCCGTACCCGCACGAGACGGTAGCCGAGCTGCTCAATGACTGGCTCGACAATCGTTGCAACACGGGCCGGCAGCCCCGGCTCAATAATGAGCCGCGGTTCACTTGGCGCGTTTGAGGCCGTATTTGTCTGCAACGTGTCGCCTGTGCCCATCCGGTAACAAAAAAGAGCGGGCCCCGCGGGACCCACTCTCAAAACCGTTCGGTAATGAGGGTGTCTAGTAACATTGTGAAATATAGCGATTTCGCGAGGGCATGCAAGAGTGACGCCGCGTTAACGACTAACCCTTCCTTCAGAATCTGCCCTTAAATTTGCGTAAATCCGCGCGTTGCGCGGGTTTTCTGGCGTTTTGCAGGTCCTGCATGGGTGTTGTTCCGGTGTCGCTGCTTCCCGAGTTGGAAGATGTCGTCCAGCACGGCTCGGCGGAGAAACGTGCGGAGACGCTACGCCGCATAACCACCCTGTTTCTCGACGGCGCCCCCAGCTTCAATGCAGAACATGTCGCGCTGTTTGACGACGTCATCGGCTGCCTGATTGAGGAGATTGAGGCCAAAGCGCTGGCCGAACTTGCTCGACGGATCGCACCGGTTGCCAACGCGCCAGCCGGCGTGGTCCGCACGCTGGCCAAAAACGACGATATCGCGGTCGCAGGTCCGGTGCTCAAGCAGGCAACGCTTGCCGATCCAGACCTCCTGTCCATCGCTGAAAACAAGAGTCAGGAGCATCTACTCGCGATGTCAATGCGCCTTGGCATCAGCGCGGCGCTGTCCGACATTTTGGTCAAGCGCGGCGACCGCGAGGTGGCGCGCTCAATTGCCAATAATCAACACGCGGCATTATCAGACAATGCGTTCATCACGCTTGTGCAACGTGCCGAAAAGGACAGCGTGCTGGCTGAAAAGGTCGGCATGCGCACCGACATACCGCCGCGGCTGTTTCGAGAGCTTTTGATTCAGGCAAGCGAAGTGGTGCAGAAGCGCCTGCTCGCGAAAGCCAAACCTGAAACCCAGTCGGAAATCCGGCGTGTCCTTGCGCAGGTTACCGACGAGGTCGCTGCGAAGGCGGCGCCCCGCAACTATACCGCCGCGCTCGCGGCGGTGCGCGTCCTGCACAAAGAACGCAAGCTCACCGAAGATGACGTTGCCGAGTTTGCCAGTACCGGAAAGTACGAAGAAACCATCGCGGCGCTTGCAACCTTGTGCGCCGTCCCGGTCGAAGTCGTGGACAGACTGATGAACGGCGAGCGCGCCGATCCGGTCCTGATCCTGGCGCGGGCTGTCGGCTTTGGCTGGCTCACAGTGAAGGCGATCCTCAATGGCCGGCCCGGAGGCAAGCCATCACCTCAAACACTTGAGGTCGCACGCGAGAATTTCGAGCGACTGACGGCCACGACCGCGCAGCGTGTCGTTCGCTTCTGGCAAGTCCGGCAGGGGACAGGCGACCATTAAGCCCGGCGAAAGATGAAGTATGCCGGCCGGCGTCCCTCGCGTTTGGCCTTCATTTCGTAGCGCGTGCCTGTGAACCCGGGCCATGGCTTGCGCCAGTCGTCGGCGCATTCCGCGGTCCATATGAAGTCCGCCGAACGTAGCACGCGCACCAATGCGTAGGCGGAATAGTCCGCAATATCGGTAGCGAAACGCAATTCGCCGCCCTTTTTCAAAATGCGTGCGAGCCGCTTGAGATTTTCGTCCTGGATAAACCGCCGTTTCCAGTGCCGCCGCTTCGGCCAGGGATCGGGATAGAGCAGATCGATACGCGAGAGCGCCGCATCCGGGAGCCAGTCGAGCAATTCGCTTGCGTCGCCAAAATGCAGACGGACATTGGACAGCGCGTTCCCTTCAATCGCGACCAGCGCTTTGGCAATTGCGTTGACGAAAGCATCTGTGCCGATGAAGCCGGTGCGAGGATTGGCCAGCGCCTGAGCAATCAAATGCTCGGCGCCACCAAAGCCGATCTCAAGTCGCACATCGTCGCCTGGTTTTGCAAAGAGCGTGCGCAGGTCGACAGGCTTGGCGTTCGCCACCTCAAGTGCAACGCGTGGCAATACTGTGTCGAACAACGCCGCCTGTCGCGGCTTGAGGGGATGGCCTTTGCGCCGGCCGAAAAATGTGCGCTGCGAAGGCGTCGAATTCGGTCCCATGCGCCGACTATCAAAGACGCAAATGGCCGGCACAAGGCCGGCCAGTCTCCGTTCATCTCTGCCGCGGCGGCTATTTCACCGCGCTTCTGATCGCGGAAGCGAGGTCCGTCTTTTCCCAGGAGAAGCCGCCATCCTTGTCCGGAGCGCGTCCGAAATGGCCATAGGCGGCAGTCCGCTTGTAAATCGGCCGGTTGAGCTTGAGCGTACGGCGGATATTGGTCGGGGTAAGCCGGAATAGCTCGGGCAGAACCTTCTCGAGCCTTTTCTCCTCGACCTTGCCCGTCCCATGAGTGTCGACCAGCACCGACATCGGGTCGGCGACGCCGATAGCATAGGCGACCTGGATGGTGCAGCGCTCCGCTACTCCGGCAGCCACGACATTCTTGGCGAGATAGCGCGCCGCGTACGCGGCGGAACGATCGACCTTGGTCGGATCCTTGCCCGAGAAAGCGCCGCCACCGTGCGGTGCGTAGCCGCCGTAGGTATCGACGATGATCTTGCGGCCGGTGAGTCCGCAGTCTCCATCCGGTCCGCCAATCACGAAATTGCCGGTCGGATTGACCAGAAAGTCGGATGGCCTCTGCGGCATCCAGCCTTTCGGCAATGCCGACTCGACCGCATCGGAGATCATCTCCTTGATCAGGCCGGGCGTGTATTTCTTGCCGTTGCGGCTCTGCGCATTGTGCTGGGTGGAGACCACAACCTTCGTGCAGCCGATTGGTTTGCCATCGACATAGCGAACGGTGACCTGGCTCTTGGCGTCGGGCTGCAAATCAAAGAGCTGGCCGCCGCGGCGCTTGTCCGACAGCATTTTGAGAATCTTGTGCGCGAAATAAATCGGCGCCGGCATGAACGAGTTCTTTTCGTAAACTTCGCTTTCGGTGCAGGCAAAGCCGAACATCATGCCCTGGTCGCCCGCGCCCTCTTCCTCACCGCCTTTTTTCTTCTTGGCATTCACGCCCATCGCGATATCGGGCGATTGGCCGTGCAGCAGCACTTCGACGTCGGCGCCGTAGTAGGAGAAACCATCCTGGTCATAGCCAATATCCCTGACCACGTCGCGCGCGATCTTGGTGATCAATTCGCGGTCGACAACCACCTTGTCGCCGTGCTTGCGGAACAATGGTGCCTGACCGCGGCCTTCGCCGGCGATGACGATCTTGTTGGTGGTGGCAAGCGTTTCGCACCCAAGCCGCGTGTTCACGAGGCTATCGTCGGCGATGCCGAGCTTGATGTCATTCTCGAGAAACGCGTCCAGCACCGCGTCAGAGATCTGATCGCAGACCTTGTCGGGATGACCTTCCGAGACGGATTCACTGGTGAATAAAAAATTGGTGTGAGCCACCGCTGCAACTCCTCGCGTGGCGCGGCTGCGTGGCCGCGGCGTGTTCTGTCCGGGTGGTTCTTGCAGCGGCGGCGAAGGAGGTCAAGATGCGGGCAGTAGTGGGCAGATGCTTCGTTAACGATGGGATTTAACCCCTGAAATCAATCCACACCGGCGATCTGCTCGACCAAGTCGACGATACGTCGGCGGAGCTTGCTGCTCTTGATGCGCATAAAAGCCTTCGTCAGCGAAAGGCCGTCGGATGTGGCAAGAAAGTCGGCAACGTAGGCGGGCGATGGCGCCTCGCTCATGCCACCGGAATGGCCCGGTGCATGCGGTGTGCCTTCGAAGAAAAATGAGACCGGCACCTGGAGGATCTGTGCGATCTGTTGCAGCCGGCTGGCGCCAATGCGGTTGGTTCCCTTTTCGTATTTCTGTACTTGCTGGAAAGTGAGGCCGAGGGCATCGCCAAGCTTTTCCTGACTCATGCTCAGCATCATCCGGCGCATGCGCACGCGCGAACCTACGTGCCTGTCGATCGGATTTGGCACTTTCTTGGCCATAGGCTTCTCCCGTGCCCCCACTTTTACGCGTAGTTGTCACAAGTGGATGCATCAAGGCAATGCGTGAAGTCCGTGTAATCGGGAATATAAGTGTAAATAAGTCATAGATTTCAGCCAGTTTACCTACAATGGTAATTCGGTATCAACTCTGGAGCGCAACGCGCGCAAGTTGATTTGCACACTCAGCAACTTGCATAATACGTTGCATCGTTGCGCAATCTATGCGCGAAGTCGCCGCCGCGTCACAATCGCCAGGCTGACGGCCAGCACGAGGATCAAGAAATAATTACCGTAGCGCGAATATACGGTCGGTTCGATTGCGGCAGGAAGTTGGGCGTCGAGCACGCCTTCAACACCCAGGGGTAGCTTGTTGATGATCCGGCCCACCGGATCGATGACCGCGGAGATGCCGGTATTGGCCGCGCGCACAAGCGGCAACCCTTCGGCGATAGCGAGCATGCGCGCCTGCTGGAAATGCTGATATGGCCCGGAACTTATGCCAAACCAGCCATCATTGGTGACATTGATGAGCCAGCCCGGCCGCTCGCCGCGCGGCACCGCGGCGCCGGGAAAGATCGCCTCGTAACATATCAGCGGCAGTACTTTCGGTGCGCCAGAAATGTCCATCGCACGCCGGCGGTCGCCGGACAAAAATCCGCCCACAACCTTGGTGAGCTGCATCAAACCGATCCGTTCAAGCAGGCGCTGGAACGGCAGGTATTCGCCGAACGGGACCAAATGCACCTTGTCGTAGACGCCGCGTATCGAACCGTCGGGATCTATCACATAGATCGAATTGTAAGCCTGCGCATTGCCTGCACGTGCGTTGTCCGGCGCACGCACCGCACCGGTGATCAATTCGGTGGACGGCTTTAGCAACGTGGCGATCTGAGCCAGGGCATCAGGTTCTCGCGTGAGAAAAAATGGAAACGCAGCCTCTGGCCAGATCAAAAGCGTTACATCGCGAACACCGTTCGATTGCGGACCGGTGGCGCGGTTCGAGAGGCGCAAGTAGCGATCCATCACCTGCGCTTTCGCAGAATAGTTGAACTTGTCGTCTTGCTGCAGATTGGGCTGCATGATGCGCAACTTCACGCTGCTCACGTAGGCGGTCGGATTCGACCACAGCCGTGACGCTCCGTAACCGGCGAACGCCGCAAGCATTCCCAATCCAAGGAACAGTGGAAGATAAGGATGCCGCGCATCCGCCCTGTCATCCGCGATCACGGCGGGCGTCGAGAAGATCGCGATGCAGAGGAACGTCAGCGTCCAGATCCCGACCAGCGATACACTTTGCGCCAGGACGAGCGGTTCAGCGAATGCATAACCGAAGGCATTCCAGGGAAATCCACTAAGCAGATGGCCGCGCAGCCATTCGGCGATGGTCAATGTTGCGGCAAGGGCCAAAACGCGTTCAGGCCCGCGCACCCAAATCAGCCGTGCGGCCGCCAGGCCCAGTGCGGTGTAGAGCGCGAGATAGGCTGGCAGGCCGGCGACCGCTACTGGTAACAGCCAACCGAATGTCTTCACGTCGACCAGGAAGGCGTAACCGATCCAGTAAAGCCCCGCGAGAAAGTAGCCGAAGCCGAAGCACCAACCTGCCACCGCCGCATTCACCGGCCCGCTCCAGCGGCTGGCTGCCGAGCCGTCGACGAGCCAGATCAGCACTGGAAACGTGACGAACAGAATTGGCCAGGCGTTGAGCGGAGCCATCGCCAGCGCCGATGCAGCCCCGGCAATAAACGCAATGGCGGCGCGCCGCCAACCGGAGGTCAGGATGATGACGTGTGCGAGCCGGGTAATCGTCACGGGCGGCGCGCGCCCATTGAGCCGTCATCTTTTGATGCCGGCGTGCCATCGTTGCTCGAAGTTGCCGTCGGCGCCCCGATGAGGGCGTCCGCCGGCCCTGGCCGGCGCGCCTCGCGCGGCCGGTCGCGCCGCTCCTTCAGACGCGTGATTCGTATGCGCTTGACGCGGCGCGGGTCCGCATCAAGCACTTCAAATTCGAAAAGTCCGGGTCCCGGGACAATTTCGCCGCGTATCGGCAAACGACCGGCGCGCGTCACGAGATAGCCGCCGATGGTATCGACCTCCTCGGCCGCGTCGCCAACATCGAAGTCGTTGCCGACCGTGCCGGCCACATCTTCGATCGTGGCGCGCGCGTCGGCGACGAACGAGCCATCGGCTTGCTGCGTCACAGCGGGCGTCTCATCTTCATCGTGTTCGTCTGCAATCTCACCGACGATTTGCTCGACAATGTCCTCGATCGATACGAGCCCGTCGGTGCCTCCATACTCGTCGACAACCAGAGAGAGATGAATGCGCGTGGCCTGCATCCGCGCCAACAGGTCAATGACCCGCATCGACGGCGGTACGAACAGGATCTCGCGCACAATTTTCGTGGCCGACAATGGCATGCCGAGATTAACCGCCTTGAGATCGAGGTCGGCGGGCAGGGGCTTCTTGCGTTTCGCGTTTTTTTCCGGGTCGACGGCCGCGCGCGCAGTCATGAATGCAATCAGGTCGCGGATGTGCACCATCCCGATCGGGTCGTCGAGCGTGTCGTTGTAGGCGACAAGCCGCGAGTGCCCGGCTCCCTCAAATACCCGCACAAGTTCGCCCAGCTTAATGTCCTGCTGCACGGCGATAATGTCCGCGCGCGGTACCATGACATCGCCGACACGGCGCTCGCGCAGCCCAAGGATGTTCTTGAGCATCCGGCTCTCTTCCGGCGAAAAGCCGGACTCACCGGGATTCATCGCATCAAGTATGTCCTTGAGATCCGCGCGCATGGTGGTCGGCTTCCAGCCGAACAGCACACGCAGCGCACGCATAAACCAGGTTTCGCCGTTTTCCTGAGCGGGCGGCACGGGCACCGGCAGATTGCGCGGCTCGAAGGGACCGCCCGCTGGATTCGAACTGGATGGATCGCTGTCAGGCATGGCGGTCAGGCGTCGCCAAGATCACGCGAAAGGTAAGGGTCGGACATGTTCAGACGCTTCATGATTTTACTCTCGAGCCCTTCCATCTCTTCGGCTTGGCTACCGGTTTGATGATCGTACCCGATGAGGTGAAGAAAACCATGCACCGCGAGATGGGCAAGGTGATGAAGGAAGATGCGCGATTCATCGTCGCATTCGCGTTCGAGCGTCTCGTAGGCGATGACGATATCGCCGAGCAGGCGCGCGTCTTCGCTGGTTTTGTGACCGGATGCCGCGAACGACAGCACGTTGGTCGGTTTGTCAATTCCACGCCAATCGCGATTGAGCGCGCGAATCGTCGAATCGTCCGTGAGTACAATACTCACTTCGCCGCCGGCTGTTGAGAGGGCGGAAGCTGCCGCAGCGATTGCCTCGCGCACGGTTTGCTCGGCGAGAGGCTGTTTATCCCAAAGCGCGGATTGCATCTGAATATCGATATGCGGCGGGGATGTTCGCCGCTGCAGCTCCGGCCTCATCCCTTGCCCTCGCGCGCGGGTACGCCGCGGTCATAAGCTTCAACGATTCTAGCCACCAGCTCGTGGCGAATAACATCTTCATGCGTGAACGCGACATGACCGACGCCGTCAATCCGCGCAAGCAACTTGACCGCTTCCGCCAATCCGGAGGTTTGACCGTGCGGCAGGTCGACCTGACTCGGATCACCTGTAACGATCATGCGGCTGTTCTCGCCCAGTCGCGTGAGAAACATCTTCATCTGCATCGAGGTCGTATTCTGCGCTTCGTCAAGAATGACAACCGCATTCGACAGCGTGCGCCCGCGCATGAAAGCGAGCGGCGCGATTTCGATCTCGCCCGCCTGTAAGGCGCGCTCGACGATGCGCGCCTCCATCAAGTCGTAAAGCGCATCGTAAATCGGGCGCAGATAGGGATCGACTTTCTCGCGCATGTCGCCGGGAAGGAACCCCAGACGCTCGCCGGCTTCCACCGCCGGACGCGACAGGATGATGCGATCGACTTCCTTTCGCTCGAACATCTGGACGGCCTGTGCGACTGCAAGCCAGGTCTTGCCAGTGCCGGCCGGCCCGGTTCCGAACACCAGCGCATGGCGCTTGAGCGCGCGAATGTAGGCGTCCTGTGCCGCGGTGCGGGCGCGGACCGGGCGCTTGCGCAGATTGATTTCCTCGAAAGCAGGACGCGGAGCCGCCGGGTCATAGTCAAACAGCGAACCTTGCGCGATTGCCTGACGAATGGCGCCTTCGACGTCGCCTTGGCTCAAATCGTGCCCGCGCTTGAGCTGCTCATAGAGGCCTTCCAGCACGCGGCGCGCTTGCTCGCAGGCGCCGCGCGAGCCTTCGATGGTGACGTGATTGCCGCGCTGCTCCGCCACGACACCGAGGCGACGTTCGATGAGCGCGAGGTTCTGTCCGTATTGTCCAAACAGACCGGATGCAAGTTTGTTGTCCTCGAACGCGAGTACGGTCTGCGTGGTGGCCGTCTCCTCGGAGGCGGCGGCGGGCGCGATCACGGAATCCGTCGTACGCAAGGGTTTTTCAAGCTCCTGCTGCGGCAAGCACCGGCGAGCGCGTTTCATCGGCGAGCGCGCCAAAAAGACTGTTGCTGCCGACCTCGGTAACAGTCACGCGTTTGATCGACCCGATCAGACCGGCCGGCGCCATGACCTGCACCGCCTGCAAGTACGGGGAGCGGCCAACGAGCTGCCCAGGCAGTCTGCCGGGCTTTTCCAGAAGCACATCAATTGTGCGACCGGCGAAGCCGGCATTGAAGCCGCGCTGATGGCGCGTAATGGTGGCCTGGAGCCGTTGCAGCCGTTCGGACTTCTCGTCCTGCGACACCTGATCGCTCATTTCGGCCGCCGGAGTGCCGGGTCGTGCCGAATACATGAACGAATATGCGCCGGCGAAGCCGACCTCGTCGATGAGCGCAAGCGTATCGCGGAAATCGCTTTCCGTCTCGCCGGGAAAGCCCACGATGAAATCGGAGGTGAAGGCAAGATCGGTGCGGGCGGCGCGCAGACGCGCAATGACATCAAGATAGTCCCGGCGCGTATGTTTTCGATTCATCGCCGCGAGAATGTGGTCGGAGCCGGATTGCACCGGCAGATGCACATAGGGCATCAGCGTCGGCAGCTCGGCATGGGTCGCGACGAGATCGTCGTCCATGTCGCGCGGATGACTCGTGGTGTAGCGCAACCGCAATATACCGGGGACTTGCGCGAGACGTCGCAACAATTTTCCGAGCGTCGACGGGCGGCCGTACGGTCCGGTCCCATGATAGGCATTCACATTCTGGCCAATCAGCGTCACCTCACGCACTCCGGCTTCCGTCAGGCGCTCGACTTCTGCGACTATCTTTGCAACGGGTCGCGAAACTTCAGTGCCGCGCGTATAGGGCACAACGCAGAACGTGCAGAACTTGTCACACCCTTCCTGCACGGTGACGAAAGCGGAAATGCCGCGCTTGGCAATCACATCTCTCGCAGGAACTGCCAAAACATCGAACTTGTCCTCGACCGGAAATTCAGTGTCGACAATTTTCTCGCCAGCTTGCGCGCGGGCGATCATGTCCGGCAGGCGATGATAGTTTTGCGAGCCGACAACCAGATCGACCGTGCTGGCGCGGCGAATAATCTCTTTGCCTTCAGCCTGTGCAACGCAGCCGGCGACCGCGATGATCATGCGCCGGCCGTCGCGCGCCGCGGCCTCTTTCATCTCGCGGATGCGGCCGATTTCCGAGTAGACCTTCTCGGCAGCCTTTTCGCGGATGTGACAGGTGTTGAGGATGACGAGATCCGCGTCTTCGGGTCTTGCAGTCTCGGTGAACCCAGCGGGTGCCAGGGTGTCCGCCATACGATGGGAATCGTAGACGTTCATCTGGCAGCCGAAGGATTTGACGTGGACTTTGCTGGGTCTGCTCATGCCGTTTTGATGCGAAACGCGTCCAATCTAGCCTGTCGTGCCGGGATTTGTCCCGTCGAAACCATATATTTGATTTTACAACGATTTTAAGACTTGCTTGGCGCAAAAAATAAATTTGCGCTAGTCCGCGCGCTCCGCGGTCAAGGGACGCCCGCGCAGGTTTGCCGCCAATAGCCGCCGCACCGTGCCTTCCAGCTGCTTGGTCACGGCCTTGCGGTCGGTGCCGCGGTCCGCGGGCACCGGCTCCCCGTAAGTAACCAATGCATCGACCGCGCCGCGTTCGATGAGGGCCTTGATGTGGGGAAGGAAGTCCAGGTCGCCATACCAGGCGACCAGCGGGCGGTGTTGACGTCCCATCGGAATGCCATGCTGACCGGTGTAACAGATCGACATGGGCTGGATCAGAATGCTGCTACCGCCGCTCACGGCGGCCGCCTCCACCGCGCCGAGTAACGCAGAGCGGAACGGCAGCACGCGATTACCGTCGCTCGATGTACCTTCCGCGAACAGCACCACGGAGGTCCCGTTTTCAATGCGCTTGATGATCTCAGCGACTGCATCGCCGGTTTGATGACGACGCGTACGATCCACGAATACCGTCCTTTGCATTTTGGCGGTAATGCCGACCAGCGGCCAACTTGCAACTTCACGCTTGGCGACGAAGGCAACCGGCCCGATCGAACCGATCGCGAGGATGTCGGCCCACGAGATATGATTGGATACGAACAGCACGGCGCGGCCGCCCACGCGCGCGCCGCTGACACGCACGCGGATCCGTAAAAGCGAACAGAGCACGCGGTAATAGTTCGAAGAGATAGAGCCCCAGCCGGGCAAATTGAGTTTTTCGAGCAGCCACTGAATTGAGATCAACAGCGGCGTCATGGTGAAGAAGAATGCCGCGATAAAAAGCGCGCGCGCCATCGGCGTCTAGTCTGCAAGGTTCATCGTTAGCGCTTTTTTTCGTCGTCGAGCGGGACGGCGTAGAGCTCAAGCCGGTGATCAACGAGTTTATAACCGAGCTTGCGGGCCACCTCGGCTTGCAGCCGTTCGATTTCCTCGGACTGAAACTCGATTACGTCGCCATTACGCAGATTGATCAGATGGTCGTGGTGAGCCTCCGGGCTGGTCTCGTAACGCGAGCGGCCGTCACGAAAATCGTGTCGTTCGATGATCCCGGCATCTTCGAACAGGCGCATTGTCCGGTACACGGTCGAAATCGAGATACGGTCGTCGACTTTGGCGCAGCGTCGAAAAAGCTCCTCGACATCGGGATGATCGTCCGATTCTGCCAGCACACGCGCGATGATGCGCCGCTGTTCGGTCATGCGCATGCCCTTGGCCGCACAGAGTGCCTCGATATTCTTTTTTTCTGCGATGTTCTTGCCCGCGGTGGTCACGTCGCATCTCTGTCGTCTGTTTGGTCCGGCTTGAGGCTTCCTATCATATTGATCCTGTCCGGCATGTGTCCATCGAACGATCAGGAAAGATCGCGTCGCAGCACCAGCGCGGCGGCGGCCTTGCCGTCAGACCGGGGGTAGTAGTTGGGGCGGCGCGACACTGCGCTAAAGCTGGCACGGTGGTAAAGCCGGAGCGCCGGGTCGTTGTGCTCATCGACTTCCAGGAATACGGCACGTGCACCGAGGCCGGCCAGCCGGCGCAAATGCAGATTGAGCAGTTTGCGTGCAAGGCCCAGTCCGCGCTGGCGACGCGCCACCGCGACAGAGAGGATTTCGGCCTCGTCCTCAACCAGCCGCGACATGATAAAGCCCGCAAGCTTTGTACCGATCATCGCGCGGTGAGTGATGACGTGCCGGTCGAGCAACAGGGCTTCAACTTCTTGCTCGCTCCAGCCACGCCGAAAAGATCCGCCATGCAGCATTGCGATCGCAGGTGCGTCGCGTGCGCTCGCTTCGGCTATTGCGGGCTCGCCGCGCGTAAAAAGGCTGCTGATAAATCCGATCATCGCCGGGCCAATTGCACAGCGTCTTGTGGGCGAGCATCCGGCGCGCGCAGATATAGCGGTTTTGGTGGCGTGTGGGTATCTGTCGCAGCGGCGCCGAGTCTTGCGACCCAGTCGATGGGTGGCGCGGGAAGCTGCGCGATGGCGCTCGGCGCGCGCTCGCCGGAGGGCCATAGCGCCGCCAGTTTGCTTGCCGCGGTGCCGGTAATGCGCGGCGCGCCGGTTGTCGCGACACGCAGAGCCTCGCGCAACGGCGCGACCCGCGGCGCAACGATGGTTCGACCGCCGGGCCCGAATACCTGCAGGTAGATGTGGTCGTGACGCGCGTCGATTGCCACGACCACTGGCAGCGTATCATCGGCCGCGATAAATGGCGCGGCGAAGGCCGCGAGCGTCGATAGTCCGATCGCCGGCTTGTCGGCGGCAAGCGCGATACCACGGGCGGCGGCGATGCCTACGCGCAATCCGGTAAAGCTTCCGGGACCGGTGGTCACCGCGATGCGGTCAATGGCGGCACAATCCAATCGGGCGCGGTCGAGCACGCGCGCCACCAGCGGCATCAGCGCTTCGGCATGGCCGTGCTGCATTGGCAGCGATTCATAAACGTGCATGTCCGTTCGTTCGGTGTCGAGCAGTCCGACCGAGCAGGCTTCGAGGGCGGTATCGATCGCAAGGACACGCATGCCGGCAAGCTTACCATTGTACTGGCCGGACTTGTCCCGCTATCCGCATTTTACAAAACGCGGCCCCGAAACGAGCACGCCCGGCACAGGGGCCGGGCATGACGTCAAATTTACCGAAACATCCGGCTACATCGGCCGTACTTCGACGACCTCAGGCACGAAATGGCGCAGCAGGTTCTGGATGCCGTGCTTGAGCGTCGCGGTCGAGGACGGGCAGCCAGAGCAGGCGCCCTTCATATTGAGATAGACGATGCCTTCCTTGTAGCCACGGAAGGTGATGTCGCCGCCATCGCCCGCGACCGCCGGGCGCACGCGCGTTTCGATCAGGTCCTTGATGGTTGCGACGGTCTCAGCGTCCTTTGCCTCGAAAAATTCGTCAGTGGCAGCTCCGGCCGGCTGGGTGTCTTCCGCCAGAAGCGGCGCACCCGACATATAGTGCTCCATGATCGCGCCGAGGATCGCCGGCTTCATCTGTTGCCAGTCGCCGCCGGTCTTGGTCACCGAAATGAAATCCGAGCCAAAGAAAACTCCGCCGACATTCGAAACGGCGAACAGACGCATCGCCAGCGGCGATCGCGCTGCAGCTTCCTTCGAAGGCATGTCGAGCGTGCCGCTTTCGAGCACCGGACGCCCTGGCAAAAATTTCAGCGTTGCAGGGTTGGGCGTAGCCTCAGTCTGAATGAACATCCAATTCGCTCCTTGCTCGCGGGTTCAAGGCCCGCAGTGGCGAAACTATAACGCATAAATGGCGATTGCGCTCGTTGCGGTCAACCGGCGCAAAATGGGCCTAAATCAGGAACTCGCATCGATGTCATCATCGCTGAGATGTCCCGGCACGAGCGCCACCGGAATAGGGAACGTACCGGCGGTCTTGGCCAGGTTGGAAACCAGTGGTCCAGGCCCCTCCTTGCCGGTGCCGGCTGCGAGCACGAGGATGCCGATGTCGGCATCCTCGTCGATCAACTTGATGATTTCTTCGGCGGTGTCGCCTTCGCGGATCACCCTGTCGGGCGTGATGCGCGCGATCTTTTTCGCCCGTGCTGCGAATTTGTCGAGCACCGTGTTTGCCGCTTCCTGCTGTTCGGCTTTCATGATGTCGGCGACGCCAAGCCACTGCTGGTTGCGATCGCCTGGCTCGATGACGCGCAACATCACCATCTGTGATTTGGTGCGGCCGGCACGCTTGGCTGCCCAATAGACCGCCCGGTCGCACTCTTCGGTGTCGTCGATGACCACCAGATATTTTCGGTTGTGGCCGGCCTCGTAGCTGCGGCGCTTGCTGCTCATGGCGTCCGATCATATGCGCGGTAATGAATGCACAAGCACGCAATGGTGGCACAGCGGCCGCCGCGTCGACAAGGCGGGTATCCCGCGATGCAACTAGTGATGCACGAAGCCGACGATATCCTTGACCGCCTTCATGGTTTCGGCGGCGATCACGCTTGCACGCTGTGAGCCCTCCGCCAATACCGAATCAATGTAGACCGGGTCCTGCACCAGCTTCTTCATCTCGGAACCGATGGGACCGAGCTTGGCGACAGCGACGTCGACCAGCGCGGCTTTGAAAGTCGAGAATTGTCCGCCGCCAAACTGTCCAAGGACCTCGGCTTTGCTTGTGCCTTGCAAGGCGGCGTAAATGCCGACCAGGTTGTCGGCCTCGGGACGTGGCGCCAGTCCCTTTTCCTCGCTCGGCAGCGGTTCGGGATCGGTCTTTGCCTTGCGGATCTTCTGCGCGATGGCGTCGGCGTCGTCGGTAAGATTGATCCGTGAGTAGTCGGACGCTTCGGACTTCGACATTTTTTTCGAACCATCACGCAGCGACATCACCCGCGTTGCGGGTCCCTGGATCAGCGGCTCCGGCAGCGGAAAAAACGCATCGCCGTAACCGTGCGCATGAATGGAAGCCGCGAAGTCGTTGTTGAATTTCTGCGCGATGTCGCGTGACAGTTCCAGATGCTGTTTCTGATCTTCGCCCACGGGTACGTGGGTTGCGCGATAGACGAGAATGTCGGCAGCCATCAGGTTCGGGTAAACGTAGAGTCCGACCGAAGCGTTCTCTTTGTCCTTGCCGGCCTTCTCCTTGAACTGCGTCATGCGGTTGAGCCAGCCCATGCGCGCGACGCAATTGAATACCCAGGCAAGCTCGGCATGCTCGGCGACCTGGCTCTGGTTGAAGATAATGTGTTTCGTGGGATCGATCCCGCAGGCAAGGAACGCGGCGGTCACTTCGCGCGTGGCGCGGGGCAATTCGCTCGGATCCTGCCACACCGTAATGGCGTGCAGATCGACGACGCAATAGATGCAGTCATAGCGATCTTGCAGCGCGACAAATTTGGTGATCGCGCCGAGATAGTTGCCGAGGTGCAGATTGCCGGTCGGCTGCACTCCGGAAAACACACGTTCCTTGAACGCCATTGCCCGTCCTCTTTGATTGCGCGGAGCCATGCCACGGCAAAGGCGCGCGGCGCAAGACCTTTAAGTTTTGTGATGTATGGCTGCAGCCAGATCCTTGAGCTTCACCGCGCCGAGCAATTGCAGCGAAGCGAGATAAACAACGACGCCCAGCGTCACTAGCGCGGCAAGGATGGCAAGGCGGCCAAGCGACGATACGGTCACCGCGTGGCCAAGCAGATAAGCCGCGTAGGCGACCACGCAAGCCATAACGATGGCGGCAAGTGCAATGCGTGGCAGCCGCCGTTTGGCAAGGACGTCGATACGCAGCCAGCCGCGCCGGTACAGAATGAAGCAGAGTATAAGGGCGCCGACCCAGCCCGAGATGCCGATTGCACCCGCAACGCCGACATGGCCAAAGCGTGGAAATAGCAGGATGCCGCCGGCAATCGCCGTGATCAGGCCGGCGAGCGCTGCCAGCATCGGCGTATGCGTATCTTCGTGCGCGAAAGACACCGCGCCAAACACTTTCTCGAGGACGTGCCCGGGCAACCCGACACAGATCGCCATCAGTGCGCTGCCGACGGCCACAGTGTCCTGCGGCCCAAACGCTCCATGCTCGAACAGCCCGCTTGCGATCCGATCTGCCAGCAATGCGAAACCCGTGGCGGCGGGCAGCGCCAGACCGAGAGCGATCTCGTAGGCACGTGACTGCGCTTCCGCCCCTGCCGCTTTATCGTCGGCATGCACGCTGGCTGCGATGCGCGGCACGATGACTGCCGCGATCGCGACCGAGGCGACGCCCAGCGGCAATTCGTACAGCCGATTGGCGTAGTAGAGCCACGACACCGCCGCTGGAGAAATCGAGGCGATTGCGGTTGCTGCGATCAACTTGAGTTGCGGGATGCCGGTGGCGATCAGACCAGGCAAAGCTCGCTTGAAAAACGTTTCTGCCTGACCGGACACATAGGTGTGAGCACGCCGCCACCGGTTGCCGGTCGACAACCACACGGTCGCCGTCAAGCCGAGCTGGATCAACCCGGCGATACTGACGGAGAATGCGAGCCAGGCGGTCGTGTAAAATTGCCCGACGTTTTCGTTGGGCAGCACGACAAGCGCCAGAACGATCACCATCACCAGATTGAACATCACCGTGCTGACGGCGACTGCGCCAACACGATTTTCGGCATTGAGCGCGGCCGCAATCACCGCCACCAGTCCGACCAGAACGATGTAGGGCACGACCATGAACAGCAGGAAGGCCGCCAACGACCGACGCTCGCGGTCGAAACCCGGTGCAATGATGGCGATGACGGCCGGCGCGAAGAAAATGATGAGCAGGGCCATGATGCCGCCGATGCAGAACATCGTCAGCAGAACGCGCCGGGTGAAACGGTCCGCGCTGGCCGTTCCGTCGTCGTCGCGGCACAACTTGAGCCAGATCGGTACGAACGCGCTGTTGAGCGCACCCTCCGACAACAGGCGGCGAAAAAAATTCACCACCTGCAGCACAGCGAAGAAGGCTTCCGAATAAGGGCCGGCGCCCAGCAACGCCGCGATCCAGGCGTCGCGCAGATAGGCCAACAGCCGCGACACCAGCGTGCCGCCGCCAACGGTGGTGATATCGCGCGCCAGCGCCATGGATGATTCCCTTGCAGCACTGTAAGCCTGCGGGCACGCGCCCGTCACCCGCGATATGCCTGCGCTTGCCGCCGCGTGTCCCGCCGATATAGTGCGCGCGCCAACAACGAGGGTTACGCATGACCACGCTTCGCTACGACGTGCTCGGCATCGGCAACGCCATCGTCGATGTCATTGCCCGCGCCGAGGACGATTTCCTGGTGGCGCAGGGCATGCACAAGGGCACCATGGCGTTGATCGATGAGGCCCGCGCACAAGGAATCTATGCGGCAATGGGCCCGGCCGTGGAAAGTTCGGGCGGATCGGCCGCCAACACCATTGTCGGCGTCGCCAGCTTCGGCGCGCGCGCGGCCTTTGTCGGCAAGATCAGGGATGACGAACTCGGCCGTACCTTCGCGCACGATATCCGCGCCGCCAACGTCGCATTCGATACCACGCCGGCCAGCAACGGCCCTTCGACGGCGCGTTGCTATATCATGGTGACGCCGGACGGCGAGCGCACCATGAACACGTATCTGGGCGCCGCTCAGGATCTCAAACCGGGCGACATCAACGAAACCCAGATCGCAAGTGCCGCCGTGACCTATCTCGAAGGCTATCTGTGGGATCCGCCGCAGGCGAAGGAAGCCTTCATCAAGGCGGCGGGCATCGCGCACAAGTCCGGCCGCCGCGTTGCGCTTACGTTGTCGGATGCATTCTGCGTCGACCGCTATCGCGCGGAATTTCTCGACCTGATCCGCAAGGGCGTCGTCGATATCGTATTTGCCAATGAACGCGAGCTGCACAGCCTCTATGAGACTGCCGACTTCGACAGCGCGGCGAAGGCGTTGCGCGCCGAGGCGAAGCTTGCAGTCGTCACGCGCAGTGAAAAAGGCTGCGTCGTCATCAGCAAAGACGCGATGGAGGCGGTGGCGGCGGAACCGGTCGAGCAGGTGGCGGATGTTACCGGCGCCGGCGATTTATTTGCTGCCGGCTTTCTGGTCGGTCTCGCGCGCGGAAAGGATCATCGCACATCCGCCCGTTTGGGCGCGCTCGCGGCGGCCGAAGTCATTCAACACATCGGCGCACGGCCGGCGGTATCATTGAAGGCACGTGCCGCCGAGAACGGACTGACCGTATAAGCGGCTCGACCTCTGAGATTGGTAACCAATTGGTAACGGATCGTGGTTACCGATTGGTGAACACCGATCGGGGACGTAAAGCCATGGCCGATTCAGAGAGCGCGTCCGAGCGAGCGAAGCCCAAGTTCGAATTGCCGGTTACCGAGTCGCCGTCGATCTCGCCGGCAAGTATAGAGAGTACCGCCGAGCCAGTGGCGGAAACAATTACCCAACCCGCCGCGGATGAAATCTCGGTCGCTGTCGCCGGTCCGGAAGACATAACGGCCATCCCGCAGACTGAAATAAAGAAACGCCCGCGCTTCGTCTTGCGCCCGCGGCACAAACGGCACGCGCTGCTCGCTGCTTCGGTTGCAATCGCGGCCGCTTTTGGCGCGCTCGTCGGTGCGGCGACAACAGGTGGCTTCTCCGGGCCGAAGGCAGCCGACGTCTCGATGGAAGAAAACAAGGCGACTCAGCAATCTGTCACTCGCCTCGCCAAGGAAATTACCAGCATCAAGACGAGCCTCGATGCCGCCAGCAAATCGGCCAACAGCCAGTTCGCAAAAATCGCCGAACGTCTCAATCACGACGGCGCGGACGCCACCGGCTCTGTCGCGCCGCCGCAAGCCGTTCCACCGGCGCCGCGCTCGTCAGCCATTGCTGCCGAATTGCAGCCGCCACGATTGCCGATCGTAACGGACTGGTCCATCCGTGAAGCTCGTGGTGGCTACATTTATGTGCAAGGGCATGGCGACGTTTACCAGGTCGTACCGGGTGCGCCGTTGCCCGGCCTCGGCCCGGTCGAACAGATCAAACGGCAGGATGGCCGCTGGCTGGTGGTGACCCCGAGAGGCATCATCGTGTCAATGCGCGACCGCCGCTATTTCGAACAGTTCTGAACGATCACCGGATATAAGCGATGATCAGCGACGCCTTCCGGCGCCGCTCTTCATTTAGACGTGAGGCGGTAGCGAACGCCGGTAAAGCGTGTCAGATTTGCGCCAGTCAAAGCGGTGCGGATCAAGCCATGTACAACGCTTGCCTGAGAATCGTCGCGGCGACGGCCGTAGCCGTTGCAGCCGCAACGGTAGCCGCCGCACAGGGCGCGGCACCGCCAGCCAAACCGGAAATGACGCAAAGTTGCCCTGGCCTTATCGCGGTCAGGCCGTCTTTCGTTCAGCCCGCTGCGGTGCGTCTCGCCGCGCTTGAGCGCGACCAGGTGCGCATCAGCTATGTCGGCCATTCGACCTTTCTGATTGAAAGTCCGCAACTGGTGCGCATCGCCACCGACTACAACGACTACGTCAGGCCATCGGTGCTACCCGACATTGCGACGATGAATCACGCGCACTCAACGCACTACACCCTGTCGCCCGATCCCGGCGTCAAGTACGTGCTGCACGGCTGGGCAGACGATGAAAAACCAGCGCGCGTCGATCTGCAATACAAGGATGTGCGCGTGCGCAACGTGCCGACCAATATCCGGACGTTTGAAGGCGGCACCGAACGGCACGGCAATTCGATCTTCGTGTTCGAGGTCGCCAACCTGTGCATTGCCCATCTCGGGCATTTGCACCACACACTCACCCAGCAGCAGCTCAATGAGATCGGCCGCATCGACGTGGTGCTGGTGCCGGTGGATGGATCGTACACACTCGACCTCGACGGCATGGTCGAAGTGCTGCACGCGCTCAAGGCACCTCTGATGATTCCGATGCACTATTTCAGCGCTTACACGCTTGATCGTTTTCTGCAGCGTGTGCGCCAGGACTGGGACGTGGAGGTCGCCGAGATACCCTCATTGGTAGTATCCAAGACGACCCTCCCGCCAAAGCCGAAAGTGCTTGTGCTGCCGGGGCATTAACTTTGGCCGGTAACCTTGCTGCTACGTGAAAATTCGTGTTTCGCCGCTTCTTCAAAATGCGGCCACGATTACCTATTTATCAACAGCAGCAGTTGACCGGACGGAACAATTGGTTAGTTGTCGCGTTCTTGCTGCGCACTTTTTTGACGCATATTGAGGGAATTTTTTATGGTTCAGACCTGGAGCAGTTGGAAGCGATTTCCCGATGCATACAGCGGCGAACACGTCGAAGCGCCAATCGGTCCCGGAGTTTATGAAGTCCGCCATACGATGACCGGCCGGGTCATTGCTTTCGGCCACTCCGGCAACGTGGCCAACGCACTCGCCGACTTGAAGCTCAATGGCAACGGCAGTGCATTCAACCGGCTTTTCCGCAAACAGCCGTTGGTGTCGCGCGTCTCCGATCTCGAGTATCGCACCTGCGCGGCCACCAGCCGCGCCGAAGCCAAAACCGCCGCGCAACGCCTGATGGGCTTGAGGCAGACTGCCTGGCGCCGCCGCACGGATATGGGTTGGGCCGCGCGGTAGTCCCGAGCTCGGAAAATTTCCATCTTGCGG